>JAAIGF010365895.1_pt1 | contig 65941 bp, 55 predicted proteins | sample 6487441 | NCBI WGS metagenome assembly JAAIGF01 (sample SAMN13974129, study PRJNA590717) | phyllosphere metagenome | biome: pepper field; feature: multiple bacterial spot infested pepper fields; material: pepper leaves; isolation source: leaves from pepper fields | host: Capsicum annuum ...
CGTCGCCCCCGCGGGCCGCGGCGGGTTCGGCCTGCCGTGCGACGGGCGCGGGCGCGGTCGGCGCCTCGTCGCCGCGCGCCGACGAGGGCGCGCCGGCCAGGGGTGCGCCCACGGCGTCGGCAGGGGCGGAGGCGCCCTGGACGGGCTTGCGGGCATCACGGGCGCCCTTGCGGCCGGTGGCCGGGGGCTTGCCGATCGCATCCGCGTCGGCGAAGGTTTCGGTGTCCACCCCGGGGGCGGCCGGGCTTTCCAGCACGGCCGGTTGCAGGAGCACGCCGGCCGGGCCGGTCTTGCGGGCAGTCTTGCGCGGGCCCTTGGGGGCCGGCGCGGCGGAGGATTGCAGGCCGCTCAGTTCGGGTTGCAGCGGTTCAGCCGGTTCGGGGGAGGCAATCGCGGCCAGTCTGGCCGTGCGCCGGGGCGTCAACGCCGGAGCCTTCTCGGGGGCGGGAAGGATCGTGGCGGGCCGAGTCGGCATCTTGGGAAGCGGCATATACCTCGTCTCCAGGGGGGTCTTGAACGACAATAGCGCAATTTGATGACGCCCGGCATGCGCCGGACGGCGGTGTTGTCAGAGCGCCCGGACGGCTTCCAGCACGGCCTGGACATGGCCCGGCACCTTGACACCGCGCCACTCGCGTGCGAGTCGCCCCTCGCGGTCGATGAGGAAGGTGCTGCGCTCCACGCCCCGTACCTGCTTGCCGTACATGTTCTTCATCTTCATGACGCCAAAGGCCGTGCACAGGGCTTCGTCCGGGTCGCTGACCAGGGTGAAGGGCAGGGCCTGCTTGGTGCAGAAGTTTTCGTGCGACTTCAGGCTGTCGCGCGACACGCCGATCACCTTGGCGCCGGCCGCCTCGAACTCGGCATGCAGATCGCGAAAGCCCTGGGCCTGGGTGGTGCAGCCCGGCGTGTTGTCCTTGGGGTAGAAGTACAGGACGACGACCTGGCCGCGCAGCGCGGACAGCTGCAGGGGGCCCTCGGTCGAGGCCAGGGTGAGATCGGGCACGGGTGCGCCCACGGCAAGTTCAGTCATGCAGTTTCCTTCGAAGAATCAGGCGGGCAGCAGGACCGCCACGACGTGGCGACCCTCGGACATCAGGATGTTGTAGGTGCGGGCGGCCGCCTGCGTATCCATGACTTCCACGCCGATGCCGGCCTGCGCGAGCCCGCGCAGGACATCGGGTCTGGGAAATCGCTGGCGGGCCCCGGTGCCAAGCAGCACCACCTCCACGCCGCCCGCGCTCGGCACCGGGGGTGGGGCGTCCTGGTCGTCCTGCGCATCGAGCAGGGCGAAGGGGTCCAGCGGGACGTCCTTCAGGCCGGCCGCCTCGCGCAGCATGGCGCTGGTGATCTCGGTCACATCGCGCACGGTCCAGGCCGTGACGGGGCCCTGGGGGGCGAATGCCACCGCGCCTTCATGGCGCTGGCGGTTGACTTCGACATAGCCCGCCCCGTAGGCGGTGACGGTGTTCAGACCGGTATTCGAATCGACGTGCAGTTTCAAGGCCGGGCTCCCTGGGGTTCAGGGAAAAATCATAGCAGCCGGCCATGACTTGCCTCAGCGAAAGAGGGCGTCGACCGCGGCCGCGCCCAGCCCGACCTTCTCGTAATGCTCGCGACAGAGCGCGATGTAGTCATGCACGTCGAAGGCGCCATCGGCCTTGCCCTCGTCGTCCAGCCAGATCAGCGGCCCCTTGACGATGAAGAACACGCGCATGGGTTCGTCGTGTTCATAGGCGACCAGGGTGTGGCCTTCGCCCGGCGTCTCGTAGACGAAGTCCCCCCTGGTGGCGATCCAGTCGTGCTCCAGATACCCCCACTTGCCCGACAGGGTGAAGGCAAACACCTCGTGCGGGTGATAGTGGCGATTGACCAGGCCGGCGCTCTTGGCCATCAGGATGTCGCACCATTTGTTCTGCTGCGGCGAGATCCAGAGCGGGCGCGAGGACACCGTGGCCGAGAACGGCACGTAGTAGCGGTCATCGTCGATGGGGGCGTTGGGCAGGTAGACCTCGGGCAGCGCGTCGGGCTTGAAGGCGTTGGCGATGGGTTTGAGGTCGCGCCAGAATTCATTGCCGGCGGTGATGGGCATGAGCGTGTCTCCACAACGGTTGTCGGGCCCGGGCGGGCCTGCGGGCCAGTGTAGGCAGGGGCCGCGCCACGCAGTGTCCCGGGGCGGACAGGCGGCTGGCCTCGCGCGGACATCGCGCGGATGGCGTGCGGTTGGCGCGCAGTTGGCGTGCGCGATGGACCCGCGTGGACACCGCGCAGCGTGCGTCCGCGCGGTCGTGGTCCGCAGGACACCCCGGGCGTCGTCATGCGGTCAGCGGCGCACGACGCCCTATACTGGCGCGGTGTGGGCGCGAGCCAGGCGCCCGGCGACCCCCGACGACAGTCTGCCCGCCCGAGGTGGACGCACGGAGACCGGCATGGCCCTTTACTCCCGCGAGCGGATCTCGACCGAGGCGGTGCCGCCCGGCCAGCGCGTGGCCTTCTGGGAAGCGAGCAGCGCGCAGTCGCTGGTCGGCCTGCGGTGCGCGACCTTCGATGATGCGGTGCTGAGCGTGGCGCGCACGGCGGTGCGGCTCGACGAGCTGCGCGTCACGGACATCGCGGGCAACGCCCACGTCATCGAGCGCACGGCGCACTGCGTGCGCACCGTGCCCAAGGCGTCGCTCTTCGTGTCCCTGGTGCTGCAGAGCGATGCCTTCTTCTATCACGCGGGGGGCTGCGCCCGGGTGGGGCCGGGCGATCTCATCGTCTATGACACGCGCGAGCCCTATCTTTTCGGCTTTCCGGGGCCCATGCGCCAGATCCTGTTCGACGTGCCGCTGGCCGCGCTCGGGGACGTCCCCGCTCGCGCGCCACGGCTGCCGGTGCGGCATGCGGGCGACTCGGCGGCGGGCCGGCTGCATGGCGGCGCGCTGCGCGAAATCTCCCGGCAGCTGCTGCAGGCACCGGACGCCGCGGCGCTGGCGGCCTGTCGGGACCGCCTGCTGGCGGTGGTGGCGCCCCTCGTGGACGCGGCCCGCGGCGACCGCCCGGAACGCCTGGGCACGTCGGCCGCGGCCCACCAGCTGGCGGCCGAAGCCTTCATCGAGCGGCACCTGGGCGACCCGGCGCTGGACGCCGCGATGATCGCCGCGGCCTGCGGACTGTCGCCCCGCCACGTGGGGCGCCTGTTCGCGGCGCACGGCATGACGCTCATGCAGTTCGTCATGGAACGTCGCCTGCAGGCCGCCCATGCCCGCCTCCTCGCCGATCCGCGGCTTGCCGTGGCGCAGGTGGCCTGGCGCTGCGGCTTTGCCAGCGCCTCGCACTTCACGCGGGTGTTTCGCGCGCGCTTTTCCTGTACGCCCAGCCAGGCCCGGCGCGCCGCCGCGGCCGGCGTCGATTTGCCCTGACTGCGGGGTTCAGCTAGATTATTGGGTTTACCGCCTCACCCACCTTGTCCCGGATACGCCCTGGCTGCGCCTGCCCCGGCTCGCGCGCCATAGCAGGCCATCCGGGGGCCGCGCATGGCGGCCCAGGGGTGGGTCCAGAGGTCGGTCCAGAATCAGGTCCAGAATCAGGTCCAAAATTAGTCCCAACAGCAACGCCGCACCGCGCAGCAAGCCGCGGCGCTGCGCCTGCCGCGCCGCGAAGCCGCGGCACCTTGTCGCGAAGCTGCGGCAATCGGATGCTTCGCAAGACGGTTCATTGAGTAGAGCAGCATGACGGAATTCATGGAGCCCATCCGGGTTGGCCTTCTGGGCCTCGGGATCGTGGGCGGTGGTACGTTCAAGGTTCTTGAGCGCAACGTCGAAGAGATCGCCCGGCGCGCGGGTCGGCGAATTACGGTGACCAAGGTCGGCGAGCGCGACGTGGCGCGTGCCCGCGCCCGCGTGGGCGCCAATACCGTGGTCGAAGCCGATGCGTTCGCCGTCGTGCGCGACCCGGACATCGACATCGTCGTCGAGCTCATCGGCGGCGTGAGCCTTGCCCGTCAGCTCGTGCTGGAAGCCATCGACAACGGCAAGCACGTCGTCACGGCCAACAAGGCGCTGCTCGCCAACCATGGCAACGAGATCTTCGCCCGGGCGCGCGAGCGCGGCGTGATGGTGGCCTTCGAGGCCGCGGTGGCCGGCGGCATCCCGATCATCAAGGCGATCCGCGAAGGCCTGAGCGCCAACCACATCGAATGGGTCGCCGGCATCATCAACGGCACGACCAACTTCATCCTGTCCGAGATGCGCACCCGCGGGCTGCCGTTCGCCGAGGTCCTGGCCGAGGCCCAGCGCCTGGGCTATGCCGAAGCCGACCCGACCTTCGACATCGAAGGCGTGGACGCCGCGCACAAGCTCACGCTGCTGGCCTCGATGGCCTTCGGCATACCCGTGCAGTTCTCGCGCGCCTACATCGAAGGCATCACCGCGCTGTCGGCCACCGACATCCGCCATGCCGAAGCGCTGGGCTACCGCATCAAGCTGCTGGGCATCACCAAGCGTCGCCCCGAGGGCATCGAGCTGCGCGTGCACCCGACGCTCGTGCCCATGGGACGCCTGATCGCCAACGTCGAGGGCGCGATGAACGCCGTGCTGGTGCATGGCGATGCCGTGGGCCCCACGCTGTACTACGGCCAGGGCGCGGGCGAAGAGCCCACCGCCTCGGCCGTCGTGGCCGACCTGGTCGACGTGACGCGCCTGCTCACCGCCGATCCGGGCCATCGCGTGCCGCACCTGGCCTTCCAGCCGGATGCCATGGCCGATCTGCCCATCCTGGACATCGGCGACGTGCGCTGCGGCTACTACCTGCGCCTGCGCGTGCGTGACCAGCCGGGCGTCATGGCCGAACTGGCCCGCATCCTGGCGGACAACGAGATCTCGATCAATTCGATGATCCAGCAGCAGCCCGATGGCGATGCCGACGGTGCGGACATCATCTTCCTCACCCACGAGGCGATCGAGCGCAACGTGAATCGCGCCATCGAACAGATGCAGTCGCTGGACGTGGTCACGGCCGACGTGGTGCGTCTGCGCATGGAGCAACTGGCCTGATCATGCGCTACGTCTCCACCCGCGGCGGCATGGCGCCGCAAGCCTTCACCGATGTCCTGCTCGAGGGCCTCGCGCCCGACGGCGGCCTGGCCGTGCCCGAAGCGCTGCCCCAGCTCGATGCCGACACGCTCGAGTCCTGGCGTGCGCTGTCGTATGCGGACCTCGCCTTCGAGGTCCTGCAGCGCTTCATCACCGACATCCCGGCCGACGACCTGCGCCGGCTCACGCACGCGGCCTACCGGCCCGAGGTGTTCGGCAGCCAGGCCATCGTGCCCTTGAAGCCGCTGTCCGGCGGCCTGACCCTGCTCGGTCTGTCCGAAGGCCCGACGCTGGCCTTCAAGGACATGGCCATGCAGTTGCTGGGCCATCTGTTCGAGTACGTGCTCGAGCAGCGCGACAGCACGCTGAACATCCTGGGCGCGACGTCCGGCGACACCGGCTCGGCTGCGGAGTACGCCATGCGCGGCAAGCAGCGCGTGGCCGTCTTCATGCTGTCGCCGCAGGGGCGCATGAGCGCCTTTCAGCGCGCGCAGATGTATTCGCTGGACGAGCCCAACATCCACAACCTGGCGGTTGCCGGCGTTTTCGACGAATGTCAGGACATTGTCAAGGCCGTGTCCGGCGACCTGGCCTTCAAGCAGGCCAACCACATCGGTGCGGTCAACTCTATCAACTGGGCGCGCATCGCGGCCCAGGTCGTGTACTACATCCATGGCTGGCTGCGCGCGACGACCGGGCCGGGCCAGCAGGTGTCGTTCACGGTGCCCTCCGGCAATTTCGGCAACATCCTTGCCGGGCACATCGCCCGCTCGATGGGGCTGCCGGTGTGCAAGCTGGTGCTCGCGACCAACGAGAACAACGTGCTGGAGGAATTCTTCCGCACCGGGATCTACCGGCCGCGCAGCGCTGCCGAAACGCACGCGACGTCCAGCCCGTCGATGGACATCTCGCGCGCGTCCAACTTCGAGCGCTTCGTCTTCGACCTGCTCGGTCGCGATGGCGAACGCGTGGCCGCCCTGTGGCGCTCGCTTGGCCGGGACGGCTACTTCGACCTGTCCGACCTGCTGCCGCAGTTCTCGGCGCGCTACGGCTTCGTGGGCGGCACCAGCAGCCACGCCGATCGCCTGGCCACAATCCGCGACGTGCATGCGCGCGATGGCGTGTTCATCGATCCGCACACGGCCGATGGCGTGAAGGTCGCCCGCGACCACGTCGAGCCCGGCATCCCGATGCTGGTGCTGGAGACCGCGCTGCCCATCAAGTTCGCCGACACCATCGAAGAAGCCCTGGGCCAGCGCGTGCCGTGCCCTGCGGCGTTCGAAGGCCTGGAAGCCTTGCCCCAGCACGTCGAGAACCTGCCGTGCGACGTGCAGGCCGTCAAGGACTTCATCCTCGCCAAGGCGAAGTAGGACCGGACCGCCGCCATGCCGACCTTCGCGGGTTTCCTGGCGGTGGCGGCGGGCGCGGTCCTCGGGGCCTGGGCGCGCTGGGGCATGGCGCTCTGGCTCAATGCCCGCCAGGGCGCCTGGCCGTGGGGCACGCTGCTCGTCAACCTGGCGGGTGGCTACCTCGTCGGCCTGTGCCTGGGCCTCTTCGCACTGAACGATCACTGGCCGTCGTGGCTGCGCCTGGCCGCCATCACCGGCTTTCTCGGTGCCCTGACGACGTTCTCGACGTTTTCGGCGGAAGTGGTGGACATGCTGCAGACCGGGCGCTTCCTGACAGCCCTGGGCTATGCGGGTCTGAGCCTGCTCGGATCCCTGGCGCTGACCGCGGCTGGTCTTTGGACGGTGCAGGCCCTGCGCTAGCCCGCACAACCCCCCATTGCCGGGTTCTGGCGGTGTCAGTAGACTAGCCCCGCGTGGTATGGCGTGTTGCCGTGCCAGCCCCTTCGGTGGCCTGTAGCACCCCATGATGCCCGATCCCCTGCTGGCGCCCGCGCCGGCTGCCGCGCCGCGACTGGCGCGCCTGCGAACGCTGTGGCCGCGTTGGCGGCCCTGGTGCATGGTCGCCCTGGCCGTGATCCTGGGCATCTTCATCCTGCGCGGCCTGCAGGGTGTGCTGCAGGAAGTCTCCTACGACGACATCCTGGCGGCCGCCGCGGACACCCCGGTGTCCGCCCTGGTGCTGGCGCTGCTGGCCACGGCGCTGAGCTATCTGACCCTGGCGGGCTACGACTTCTCCAGCCTGCGCTACGCGGGCGCCACCCTGCCGCGTTCCACCGTCTTCCTGACCTCCTTCATCGCCTATGCCCTGGGCAACAGCGTCGGCCTGGGCGTGCTCACGGGCGGCGGGGTCCGTATGCGGCTGTATGCCGCGGCGGGCGTCGAAACCTCGGCCATCGCCAAGGCCGCCGTCTTCAATGCGCTGGCCTTCGGACTGGGCATGCTGGCCTTCGGCGCCCTGGGCGTGCTGTGGGGGGCGGACGAGGTCGCGCCGCTGCTGCGCGTGCCCGAATGGGTGCTGCTGGGCGTGGCCTGGCTGTGCCTGGCCGGCGTGGCGGGCTTCGTGCTGGTCTGCGTGTGGCATCGCCACGTGTCCGTGGGCCGCTGGCGCATGCCGCTGCCCACCGCGCGCCTGGCCTTGCGCCAGCTGGTGATCAGCGGCGTGGAGCTCACCGCGGCGGCGGCTGCGCTCTGGTTCCTGCTGCCGCCCGGCACGGTGGCGCTGCCCGAGTTCGCGGCCTTCTATGTCATGGCGATCGCGCTGGGGGTCATCAGCCACGTGCCCGGCGGACTGGGCGTGTTCGAGGCCGTGATCCTGATCGGCCTGGCCGGCAAGGCGCCTGCGGGCGAGGTCGCCGCGGCCCTGGCCCTGTACCGCTGCCTGTACTTCCTGCTGCCGCTCGCGCTGGCCACCGTGCTGCTGGCCGGGCTGGAAGCCCGCGCGAGCCGCGCGGCGGCGCCGCTGGCACGGGCCGCGCGCCGGCTCGCCCCGCGCCTGGTCGCGGCTTGCACGCTGGTCGCTGCGATCACGCTGCTCATCTCCGGCATCACGCCCACCACCGACACGGCGGTCGAGTCGCTCGCCGAGCATCTGCCCCTTGCGATGGTGGAAGCCTCGCACCTGGTGGGCAGTGTGGCGGGCTTCGTGTTGCTGCTGCTGGCACGCGGCCTGGTGCATCGCCTGAAGGCCGCCTGGTGGGGCACGGTCATCGCGCTGGGGCTGGCCGGCGTGGTGGCCCTGCCCAAGGGCATGGCGCTGCCCGAACTGGCCTTGCTGTGCGGGCTTTTCGGCCTGCTGCTGCTGACCCGCCGGCAGTTCGACCGGCCGTCCTCGCTGCTGTCGCAGACCTTCGAGACGGGCTGGGTGATTGCCGTGGCCTGCGTGCTGGGGGGCTGCGCCTGGCTGCTGTTCTTCGTGTATCGGGACGTCGAGTACAGCCGCCAGCTGTGGTGGGAATTCGCCTTCGATGCGCATGCGCCGCGCGCCTTGCGTGCCCTCATGGCCGTCTCGCTGCTGGCCCTGGGCGCAGGCCTGTGGCAACTGGTGCGCCAGCCCTCGGGCAAGGTCGCACGACCGGATGACGATGCGCTCGCCGCGGCCCAGGCCGTGGTGCGGCGCCAGCCGGCGGCCGACGCCGCGCTCGCCCTGATGGGGGACAAGAGCTTCCTGTTTTCGCCATCGGGCAACGCCTTTCTGATGTTCGCCAAGCAGGGCCGCTCGTGGGTCGCGCTGGCCGATCCGGTGGGCCAGCGCAGCGAATGGCAGGAACTGGTGTGGCGCTTCATCGAGATGGCCGATGCGCATGGCGGACGCGCGGTGTTCTACAAGGTGCGCCCGCAGACGCTGCCGCTGTACCTGGATGCCGGCCTGCGCGCCTGGAAGCTCGGCGAAGAGGCCTTCGTGCCCCTGCCCGAGTTCACGACGCAGGGCCCGCAGCGCGCCAAGCTGCGCCAGGCCCTGAGCCGGGGCGAACGCGACGGGCTGACGCTCGAGATCGTGCCGGCCGAGGCGGTGCCCGCGCTGCTGCCCGAGCTCAAGGCGGTGTCCGATGCGTGGCTCGGCATGCACCGCGCCCAGGAAAAGGGCTTCTCGCTGGGGGCCTTCGTGCCCGCCTATGTGCAGCGCCAGCCCGTGGCCGTGGTGCGCCACCGCCAGGCCGATGGCTCGACGCCCATGGTGGCCTTCGCCACGCTGATGGGGCCGCAGGACGAGCGCATCGAGATGGGCGTGGACCTGATGCGTCACGTGCCGCAGGCGCCGGCGGTGACGATGGAGTTCCTCTTCACGCGGCTGCTGGTGCATTTCAAGGCGGAAGGCTATCAGCGCTTCAACCTGGGCATGGCGCCCATGTCGGGCATGGCGGACCACGAGCTCGCGTCCGCGTGGCACCGGGCCGCGCGCCTGCTGTTCATGCATGGCGGGCGGTTCTACAACTTCCGTGGGCTGCGCGCCTTCAAGGAAAAGTTCGATCCGACGTGGGAGGCCCGCTATCTGGTCTGCCCGCGCGGGCTGGCGCCGCTCTTTGCGCTGGCGGACACGGCGTCGCTGATCGGTGGCGGCCTGAAGGGCGTGGTGGCCAAGTGAGCCAGGTCGGACAGCGGGATGCGGGATCGGGCCGGCGTGCCGGCGCACGCGGGCGTCTGGCCGTGGGCTTGCTGGCGGTGACGCTGCTGGCTGGCGCAGGCAGCCGCATGGCCGAGGGACCGACCATCGTGCGCTTTTCGCACGGCATGTTCGAGGACGTGCCGCTGTACCTGCCCGAAGGCCCGGTGCAGAACGTCGTGTTGTTGCTGAACGATCGTGCCGCAGGCGAGCAGGGCGAGGCCCGGCTGGTCGAGCCGCTGCTGGCGGCCGGCGCCCTGGTGGCCGTGCTGGACACCGAGGCGGCCTACGCGGCGCGACCCGAAGACGACTGCTTCTTCATCGAAGGCGATCTCGATAATTTCGCGCGCAACCTGCAGGGCTTCCTGCGTCTGCCCACGCCGCACACGGCCATCCTGGCGGGCGAGGGGGAGGGCGCCGGGGTGGCCTACGCCATGGGCGCGCAGGCCCCGGCGGGTGTGTTCCTCGGCACCTTGACGCTGGACTTCTGCCCCACGGTGCATCCGCCGCGTCCGTTCTGCAAGGGCGAAGGCGACGTGCTGCGCGCCGGGCCGCCGGGCCAGGCCACCACCCTGTTGCCCGCGGCCGCCATGCCGGCCCCCTGGCAGGCGGTGCAGACGCCATCGGCATGCCCTGGCAGCGACATGGCGGCCTTTGCCGGCCAGGTACCGGGGGCAACGCTCACGACCGTGGCAACGCCGGCCGGTGCGTCGGTGCCGCCAGCCTGGGGCAGCGGCTACGCCAGCCTGGCGGCCCTGGCACCGCCCGTGAGCGCGCCACCTGCCGCCGTGGCGGACCTGCCGTTGATCGAGGTGCCGCTGCCGGCCGGTGCGCCGGCCCCGCATACGTTGGCGCTCCTCATCAGCGGTGATGGCGGCTGGGCGGACATCGACCGGGTCCTCGCGCAGCGTCTGGGCCAGCAGGGCATGCGGGTGCTGGGCGTGGATGCGCTGCGCTACTTCTGGGGCCCGCGCACACCGGAGGGCCTGGCGAGCGACCTGGATCGCGTGCTGCAGTTCTACCTCGCCCGCTGGCAACTGGACGACATCGTGCTGATCGGATTCTCGCAAGGGGCCGACGTGCTGCCGTTCGCCTTGAATCGGCTGCCGCAGGCCACCCGCGACAAGGTTCGCCGCACCGTGCTGCTCAGCCCGGGTAAGCTCGCGGCCTTCGAGTTCCGCGTGTCGAACTGGCTGTCGTCCACGGACGACGGGCTGCCGACGATGCCGGAGATCGAGCGCCTGGCAGCCGGCCAGGCGGTGTGCGTGTATGGCGCCGAGGACGAGGAAAGCGCGTGCCCGCCGCTGGCCGCCAAGGGCACGGCGGCGGTGCGCCTGCCGGGCGGGCATCACTTCGACGAGGACTATGCGACGGTGGCCAAGGTGATCGTGGACGCGGCGCGCCAGACGCCCGGCGCGGTCGTGCAGAACTGAGGGCGGGCGCCGCGGCTGTCGGCCGTGCTTTCGCGATCGGGGCGGGGCGGCACCCGTCTGTGTGCAACGCCTTCACGCCGGGGGCAGGGCGGCACCGGCGCTGCCGGTCAGCACCCGCATGGCCTTGGGCAGCGCGTGCCCGCCTGCGACACACCTAAGCCGGGATGCCCGCCAGCAACGCCCTGGCCGCCGCCTGGCCGCTGCAGACCGCGCCTTCGAGCACGCCGGGGTAGCCCGTGTCCGTCCAGTCGCCGGCCAGCACCAGACGAGGCCAGGCGGTGCGCACCGAGGGCCGCACGAGCCCCGGCACCGCCGCGAAGGTGGCCTGCTTGTCGATGACGAGCTTGTTGGCCAGCACCTCGGGCAGATCGACTTCTTCCTGCAATTGTCGGATCAAAGCCTGCACGGCCTGGGCGCGGGGCAGCGCGGCCAGGGCCGCGGCGTCGCTGACCACCACCGTCACCTCCGGGTCGGTGCCCGTCAGCCGGCCCAGCAGCGATCGGTCGAACAGCCACTGCCCATAGCGGCCCTGCGCGGGGTCGTCGCGCAACATGACCATGGGCGCGGGCCAGCGCGGCACGGGGGCCGCCAGCCGCAGGGTCAGCGTGGCGATGGGCAGGAAGCGAAACGCCTCGAGCGCCTGCATCAGGGCAGGGTCCGGGTGCAGTGCGTCCAGCAGCCGCGCGGCGCGTGGTGGTGGCACGGCAAGCACGACGCCGTCGTAGGTTTCGTCGTCCACCCGCACGGCGTCGGCCCCCATCTGCAGCGCGCGCACGGGGTGCCCGTAGCGCATGGTGCACAGGGCCGCCGCCGCATCGGGCCACAGCGAGGACAGGTCGCCGCGCGGCAGCAGCAGGTCGCTGGCGTGTCGCGGGGCGTCCAGGCTGTCGCGCAGCACGGCGCAGAAGAGCGCGGCGCTGGCTTCGTCCAGCGGCGTGTTGAGGGCCGCGATGCACAGGGGGCGCCACAGGCGCTCGATGAGGTGCGGGCCCTGGCCATGCGCGCGCAGCAGGTTGCCGACCGTGTCGATCGGGGTGTGCCAGCCGCGAGATTGCAGGTGCCGTACCAGGCGCACGGCGCGCAGGCGTTCGGCCCAGCTCAGCCCGCGCGCACCCAGCAGCGCGCCGGCGGCATGCCAGGGCGCCGGCAGCCGCGGCGCGCGCAGGTGAAAGCTGCCGTCCGCCGTGGCGAGGGTCAGCGGCACGCGCAGCAAGTCCTGCTCGGGATCACGTCCCAGGCGGCGCATGAGCGCCAGCGTGGCGGCATAGGCACCCAGCAGGATGTGCTGCCCGTTGTCCAGCGAGGCCGCAAAGCCGCCATGGGCGGACAGGCGCTGCGCTCGGCCCCCGGGGTTGTGGCCGGCTTCGAAGACAGTGACCGCGTGCCCGGCGTCGCGCAGGCAGACGGCAGCCGCCAGGCCGGCCCAGCCTGCGCCGATGACGGCCAGGTGTCGTGATGCGGCGTGCATGCGGATCAGGTGGGCGGCGTCTGCGGGGTGGGCGCAGGGCGCGCGGGCACGGGCGGCAGCGGCGGCAGGATCACGCGCCCGCCACGCACCCAGGTCCTCCACGCGATCCAGAGCTTGCGCACGGGGGTGAGGCTGATGCGTTGCTGCAGCACCGGAAAGCCATCGCGCTGGATCTCGACCAGCACCGCGTGATAGATCGCGGCCATGATGAGTCCGGGGCGCTGCTGGCGGCGGTCCGCCTCGGGCAGCAGGCTCAGCGCATGGCGGTACACGCCGTCCGCGCGCTCGGCCTGGAAGGTCATGAGCGCCGTGAAGTTCTCGGTGTGCTGCGCGTTGAGGATCTCGGAAGCCTTCACGCCGAACTGCTGCAGATCGTTGATCGGCAGATAGATGCGGCCGCGGCGGGCATCGTCGCCCACGTCGCGGATGATGTTGGTCAGCTGCAGGGCCAGGCCCAGCTGGCGTGCGTATTCGAGTGTCTGCTCGTCGCTGCGCCCGAAGATCGAGGCGGACAGCTCGCCCACCACCCCCGCCACGTGCCAGCAGTAGCGCGCCAGTCCCGCATAGTCCAGGTAGCGGTTCTGCGTGAGGTCCATCTCCATGCCATCGATGATGGCCAGGAGCTGCGACTGGCCGATGTGGCAGGTCTGCAGGTGGGGTTCCAGCGCCCGCGTGACCGGGTGTTCCGGCTTGCCGGCGTACAGTGCCTGGATCTGCGTGCGCCACCACGCGAGCTTGACGCGCGCCACCGACGGGTCCATGACCTCGTCGACCACGTCGTCGACTTCGCGACAGAAGGCGTACAGGGCCGTGATGGCCCGGCGCCGCTCGGGCGGCAGGAAGAGAAAGCTGTAATAGAAGCTCGAGCCGCTGCGTGCGGCCTTGTCCTGGCAATACTGGTCGGGTGTCATGGCAAGGCCGGCTGCGCGCGCACCGCTCGGCGGTAGGTCATGGCCCGCCGCGCGATGGCCAGCCAGTCGCGGCGGCCAAGCGTGGGGCGGGCGTGGAAAACGTCATAGTCCGCGGCATCCAGGCGATCCAGGATGCGCAGGCCGCCGCATACTACCAAACGCAGCTCCCAACCAATGCGCCCGGGCACCCGAAGGGCCAGTGGCGCGCCGGTCAGCAACTGCGCGCGCGCGCGTCCCACCTGCTGGCGCATCAGGGCGCGCCAGGCCGGCGAGCCCTGGGCCGCGGCCACCGCATCCGGGTTGAGGCCGGCGGCGCGGATCTCGTCCTCGGGCAGGTACAGCCGCGGCTTGTCCAGGTCGATGGCCACGTCCTGGCAGAAGTTGGTCAGCTGCAGGCCCGTGCAGATGGCGTCGGACGCGGCGACGTTCTGCGGCGTGGCGTGTCCGTACAGATGCAGCATCAGCTCGCCCACCGGGTTGGCCGAGCGCGTGCAGTAGTCCAGCACGGCATGCGCGTCCGGATAGCGTGTCTGCGTCACGTCCTGAATGAAGGCCAGCAACAGGCGGTGCAGGGGGGCGATCGGCAGGTCGTGGCGCGCGAGGGTCAAGGCCAGTGGCTCGAAGACGGCGGCGGGGGCCTCGGCGGGCAGCGGCATCCCGGCAGCGATCGCATCGAGCCCCGCCTGGTAGGCGTGCAGCTGCGCCAGGCGCTCGGACGGCGGCGCATCGCCCTCGTCGGCGATGTCATCGGCGGTGCGGGCAAAGCGATAGATGTCCGCCACGGCCACGCGCAGGTGGCGCGGCAGCAACACGGACGCCACGGGAAAGTTTTCGTAATGGTCAACGGCCATGGGCGCCATTGTGGCACGGTTGTTTACCCTTGTTGCGAGCCGGGATACAGCGCTGATATAGTCCGTTTTTACACTGTAAAGTTTCAATTCGTTGCGGATGGGCCGGGCCATGGCGGGTGCAGTCCAGCAGGGAAGGTCAGCCGGTCGGACACGGCCACGCGCCGTACATCGGCTTGCCGCGTGCATCATCGTCGTGCTGGCCGTGGCCGGCTGCCAGCGTCAGCTCCCGCCCGAAGAAGACATCGTGCGGCCCGTGCGCACGCAACGCGTCGCGCCCGAGGCCCTGGACGTCGTGGGCGTCTTTCCCGGCGACGTGCGCCCGCGCGTCGAATCCCGCCTGGCGTTCCAGATCGGCGGGCGCCTGGCCGAACGCAACGTGCAGCTGGGCGACGTGGTCAGCGCGGGCCAGGTGCTGGCCCGGGTCGATCCGCAGGACCTGGAGCTCGCCGAGACGGCCGCCCGCGCGGAACTCACCGCCGCCCAGGTCGACGCCGCGCGCACGGATGCCGACCTGCAGCGCTATGCCAAGCTGCGCGAGACCGGCTTCATCAGCCAGGCCGAGTTCGACCAGCGGCGCGCCGCGCGCGATGGCGCCGCGGCCCGCGTGGCGCAGGCCCGTGCCGGGTTGCGGGCGCGCAGCAACCAGTCCGAGTACGCCGTCCTGCGCGCCGATGCCGCCGGGGTCGTGACGGGCGTGGATGCCGAGATCGGTCAGGTCGTGAGCGCCGGGCAACCGGTGATCCGGGTGGCCCGCACCGGCGCCAAGGAAGTCGCCTTCCAGATTCCGGAAAGCCGCATCGACGACGTGCGCGCGCTCACCGAGGCCGACGTCGAACTGTGGGCGGGCGGCCCGACGCTGCGCGGCCGTCTGCGCGAGATCGCAGCCAGCGCGGACCCCGCCACGCGCGCCTTCACCGCACGCCTTGCCCTGGACGATGCGCCGGAATCGGCGCGCTTTGGCATGACCGCCACGGTGCGCTTCACGCGGCCGATGGCCGAGCCCGCCACGCGCGTCCCGCTCACCGCGCTGTTTCGCGAAGGCGAGGGCACGGCCGTCTGGGTCCTGCGCGAGGACGACACCGTGCATCGCGTGCCGGTCTCGCTGCTGACCGTCACCGACACCCAGGCCGTCATCCGCGCCAGCCTGCCAGCCGGCACGCAGATCGTCACGGCGGGCGTGCATCGGCTGGTCGAAGGCCAGCGCGTCAGGCGCATGGCCGCGCCCGACGGACCGCCACCGCCGGACCCGTCCCCGGCGGCCATGCTGCAGCTGTCCGGTGCCGCGGCCGCCGCGCCCGGGCCCTCCCCACGCTGAGTCCGTCGACGTGTCCTCGCACCGCTTCAACCTGTCCTCCTGGGCGCTCGCGCATCAGCCGCTCATCCGCTACCTGATCGTCGTCCTGTTGCTGGGCGGCGCATGGGCCTATGCCAACCTGGGCGAGGACGAAGATCCGCCGTTCACCTTCAAGGTGATGGTGGTGCGCGCGTGGTGGCCGGGCGCGACGGCCGAGCAGATGGCCGAACAGGTGAGCGAGCGCATCGAGCGCGCGCTGCAGGACGTGCCCTGGGCGGACAAGCTCACCACCTACACCAAGCCCGGCCACAGCGTCACCATCCTGAACCTGGCCCAGGACGCGCCACCGCGGGTGGTCGAGGATAGTTGGTACAAAGCCCGCAAGCACGTCAACGACATCCGCGGCACGCTGCCCCAGGGGGTGGTCGGCCCCATGTTCCTGGACGAGTTCGGCGACACCTACGGCGTCATCTTCGCGTTCCAGAGCGATGGCTTCGGCTATGGCGAGCTGAAGGACCATGTCGAGGACGTGCGCCAGCAGCTGCTGCGCGTGCCGGACGTGGCCAAGGTGGACATCTTCGGCGCGCAGGACGAGAAGATCTTCATCGAGCTCTCGGCCCTGCGCATGTCGCAGCTCGGGCTCTCGGTGCAGGACGTCGCCGATCAGCTGAATGCGCAGAATGCCCTGCAGGCGGCGGGCGTGCTGACCCTGCCGGACGAGGAGCTGATGGTGCGCGTGACGGGCGCCATCGGCGCGCTGAGCGAGCTCGAGGCCCTGCCGATCCAGGTGCCGCCGCGCACCCTGCCTGACGGGTCCACCGTGGGTGGGGCCGTCTTGCGCCTGGGCGATATTGCCAGCCTGTCGCGCGGTCTCGTCGACCCCCCGAACACGAAGATGCGCTACGGCACGGGCCAGGGTGCGCAGGACGTGATCGGGCTGGGCGTGGTGATGCGCAAGGGCGGCAACATCCGCGTGCTGGGCGACAGTCTGGCCACCGCCCAGGAACGCATCGCGGGCCAGTTGCCGGTGGGCATCGAGATGATCAAGGTTGCCGACCAGCCCCAGGCGGTGCAGGTCTCGATCAATGAGTTCATCAAGGTGCTGATCGAGGCCGTGGTGATCGTGCTGCTGGTGAGCTTCCTCACGCTGGGCCTGCACACGCGCCCCCTGCGCGTGGACGTGCGCCCGGGGCTGGTGGTGGCGCTGACGATCCCGCTGGTGCTGGCCAGCACCTTCCTCTTCATGAAGGTGTTCGGCATCAACCTGCACAAGATCTCGCTGGGTGCGCTCATCATCGCCCTGGGACTGCTGGTCGATGACGCCATCATCGCCGTCGAGATGATGGTGCGCAAGATGGAGGAGGGCCACGACCGCCTGTCCTCGGCCGTGGCGATGTACGAGACCACGGCCTTCCCGATGCTGACCGGCACCCTCATCACGGCGGCGGGCTTTCTGCCGATCGCGCTGGCCAAGTCGGACGCGGGCGAATACACGTTCTCGATCTTTGCCGTGACGGCGCTGGCGCTGGTGCTGTCGTGGTTCGCGGCCGTCATCTTCACGCCCTTCCTGGGCTACTGGCTGCTGCGCACGCGCCCGCATGGCGGGGCGCACGGTGCGGGCAGCGACGTCTTCGACACGCCGTTCTACCGCCGGCTGCGCGCGCTGATCGACGGCTGCCTCAGCCACCGCTGGCTGGTCATCGTCATCACCGGCATCTGCCTCATCGGCGGGGTCCTGAGCTTTCGCTACATCGAGCAGCAGTTCTTTCCCGAGTCCAACCGGCCGGAGCTGATCGTCGACCTGTGGCTGCCCGAGGGCAGCAGCTTTGCCGCCACCGAGATCCAGGCCAGGCGCATGGAAGCGTGGCTGTCCGCGCAGCCGGAAGTGGACGACTACATCACCTGGGTCGGCGTGGGCAGCCCGCGCTTCTACCTGCCGCTGGACCAGCAGTTCGATCGCCGCAACCTCGCGCAGTTCGTCGTCAGGCCGCACAGCATCGCCGATCGCCGGGCCCTGCAGGCCAGGCTCGCGACGCTCTTTGCCACCGAGTTTCCCGAGGTGCGTGGCCGCGCCACGGCGCTGAACAACGGGCCGCCGGTGGCGTATCCCGTGCAGTTTCGCGTGACCGGGGATGACCCGCGCGTCGTGCGGCGCATCGCCGACCAGGTTCGCGCGATCATGCAGGCCAACCCCAACACAGTGGGGGTGAACGACAACTGGAACAACGACGTCAAGGTGCTGCGCCTGGATGTGGACCAGGACAAGGCGCGCGCACTCGGCGTCAGCACGGCCAACCTGCAGCAGACCACCCAGATGCTGCTGGCGGGCGTGCCCATCGCCACGCTGCGCGAGGATGACAAGCTGATCGACATCGTGCTGCGCCAGCCGGCCGACGAGCGCGCGGCCATGACGCGGCTTGCCGAGGCCAGCATCCCGACCATGCAGGGGCGCTACGTGCCGCTCTCGCAGGTCGCGTCCGTGGCCCTGGTCTGGGAACCGGCCATCCTGTGGCGGCACAACCGGGATTACGCGGTCACGGTGCAGTCCGAGGTGCGGCCCGGCATCCAGGGCCCCACGGTGAGCGCGCAGATCCTGCCCGAGCTGGCCGACATCCGGGCCGGGCTGCCGCTGGGCTATGGCATCGAAGTCGCGGGCGCCGCCGCCGAAAGCAGCAAGGCGCAGGACTCCATCGTGGCCTATGTGCCGCTGATGCTCTTTGTCGTGATGACCCTGCTCATGCTGCAACTGCACAGCTTTGCGCGATCGATGATGGTCTACCTGACCGGGCCCCTGGGCGTGATCGGCGCCGCGCTGGGCTTGCTCATCTCGGGCCAGCCGTTCGGCTTCGTGGCGCAGCTGGGCGTGATCGCGCTGCTGGGCATGATCATCCGCAACTCGGTGATCCTGATCGACCAGGTCGAGCGCTACAAGGACGAGGGCATGCCCGCCTGGGACGCCATCGTGGAGGCCGCCGTGCGGCGTGCGCGGCCGATCATCCTGACGGCGGCCGCCGCCGTGCTGGCGATGATCCCGCTCACGCGCACGGGCTTCTGGGGGCCGATGGCGGTGTCCATCATGGGCGGCCTGGTCGTGGCGACCGTGCTGACGCTGCTGTTCCTGCCGGCGCTGTATGCCGCGTGGTTCCGCGTGCGGCGGCCCGAGGCCGCGACGCCCACGCGCGACTGAGGCCGCGGCGGGCTCAGCCGGTCGCGGCGTCAGTCCGTCGCGGCCTCAGTCCGTCGCGGCCTCAGTCCGTCGCCGGCCAGGTCCTCGCGCGCAGCGCCTTCTTGTCGATCTTGCCCAGCGCCGTGACCGGCAGGGCGTCCACGACGTGGATGGCCTTGGGCGCGGCCGTGGCGCCCTTGGCGGTGCGCACGGCCTCGCGCAGGTCGGCGAGCGGCGCCGAGCAGGCCGGCCGCCAGACCACGATGGCGGTGACCGCCTCGCCCCATCGCGCATCCGGCAGGCCGACGACCGCGACGGCGGCCACGGCCGGATGGGCGGCGATCACATCCTCGACTTCCTTCGGGTAGACGTTGAAGCCGCCGGTGATGATCATGTCCTTCTTGCGATCCACGATGTAGTACAGCCCGTCGGCGTCCTGGCGCGCGACGTCGCCCGTGTGCAGCCAGCCGTCGCGAAGGGCCGCGGCGGTCTGCTCGGGCTGGCGCCAGTAGCCGGACATGACGAGCGGGCCCCGCACGCAGATCTCGCCGGGTTCGCCCGCGGGCACGGGGGTGCCGTCGTCGTCCAGCAGGGCCACCTGGATCAGCGGATAGGGCCGGCCGGCCGCGGCCAGCTGCGCATCGCTAGCCAGGGCGTGCTCGCGCCGGGACAGCGTCAGCACGGTGTTGGGCGCTTCGGTCTGGCCGTAGCTCTGGATCAGCACGGGCCCGAAGGTCTGCAGGGCCTGGCGAATGCGTGTGGGCGCCATGGGCGCGGCGCTGTAGATGAGGGCCTGAAGGCCGGACCAGTCGGTGCCGTGCGTGCGCGAATGATCCAGCAGGGCGTACACCATGGTGGGGACCAGCCAGGTCACGCTGCACTGCCAGCGCTCGTACGCATCGATGAAGGCGTCCGCGCCAAAGCCCTGCAGGGGCACGACGCAGCCGCCCTGCATCAGGACGGGCAGCACCAGCGAGCCGCCACCGTGGGACATGGGCGCCGCGCACAGGTACACGATGCGGCGCGGCCATTCCTTGGCCACCACGTCCAGCACGGCATTGGTGCTCAGGGCGCGGTTGGACAGCTGCACGCCCTTGGGCCGGCCGGTCGTGCCGCCGGTGTAGGCCAGGCGCACGATCGTCTCGCCATTGCCCACCGGCACGAGCGGGCCCGGGGCGAAGTCCTGGACCAGGCCGCGCAGGGCCGGCATGCCCGCCACGTTGCCATGCGCGGCCCAGTGCCGCACCTGCGGGGCGCGCGCGCGCAGCGCGATGCCGCGCTCGGCGTAGTACGCATCGATGATGACGAGGCTGGCCTCGCAGTCCTGCAGGATGAACGCATGATCGTCCAGGCTGCCCAGCGCGTGCAGCGACACCGACCGCAATCCGCGCAGGTAGATCGCCGCGGTCACGACGTAGGTGTCGGGCTGGTTGCCGGCCAGCTGCGCCACGGTGTCGCCTTCGCGCAGGCCCAGGCTGTCGAACCACTGCGCGAGGCGGCTGATGCGCTGGCCCAGCTCGGCGTAGGTCCAGCGCGCCTCGGCACTGGCGAAGGCGGGTTTGTCGGCATGTTCCTGCAGGGCGCGCACGAGCAGGCCGGCGACCGTGCCGCCCTGCAGCAGGGCCGGGGTCGCGGCAGGTTCGGCAAGCGTGTCGGGGTGCGCGGCGGGCATGCGGGTCTCCGGAAAATGGGCACCGTCCGGGCGGTGCTCGGGTCCGGCGCAGCCAGGCGCCGGCTTGAGCCCACATTCTTCCCCAAGCGGGGCGGCTTGACCAGCACGGGCGGGCGGTGGCGGCGGTACACTGATGTCCCATGCCCCGCCCCATACACGCTACCGTTTTTCCTTCGGCGCTGGCCCACAATCTGGCCACGGTTCGCCGCCGACTGTCCCAGGCCGCCGCGCCCGACCAGGTGCTGCCGCGTGTCTGGGCGGTCATCAAGGCCAATGCCTATGGCCATGGCATCGAGCGCGCGCTGCCCGGCCTGGGTGCGGCCGATGGCCTGGCCATGCTCGATCTGGACGAGGCCGTGCGCTGTCGCGAGGCCGGCTGGGCGGGCCCCGTCCTGCTGCTCGAAGGCTTTTTCGAGCCGGCCGACCTGGCGGTGCTGGAACGCTACCGGCTGTGCGCCGTCGTCCACGACGAGGCGCAGTTGCAGATGCTGCGGGCCGTGCGTCCGCGCCAGCCCATCGATCTGTACCTGAAGCTGAACACCGGCATGAATCGCCTGGGCTTTGCGCCCGGACGCTATCGCATGGCCTGGGATGAGGCCTGCGCCCTGCGCGCCCAGGGGCTGGTCGGCGCCATCCACCACATGACCCATTTCGCGTCCGGCGATTCGCCCGAGCACGTCGCGCACACGGGCGGCATCTTCGCGCGGGCGACGCTGGACATGCCGGGCGCGCGCAGTCTGTGCAATTCGGCCGCCACCTTCGGTTCGCCCGCATTCGCGGCGACCACCGACTGGGTGCGGCCGGGCATCTGCCTGTATGGCGGCACGCCCTTTGACGATGGCGCGGTCAGCGCCCAGGCGCTGGGCCTGCGCCCGGCCATGGCGCTGCGCTCGGCCATCATCGCCGAGCAGCAGGTCCAGCCCGGGGCGGGCGTCGGCTATGGCATGCGCTTCGTGGCCGATGCCCACACGCGCGTGGGCATCGTGGCCTGCGGCTACGCCGACGGGTATCCGCGCCATGCGCCCACCGGCACGCCGGTGGTGGTGGGCGGCGTGCGCACGCGCGTCGTCGGGCGCGTGTCGATGGACATGATCGCCGTCGATCTGCAGGACGTCCCGCAGGCGGGCGTGGGCTCGCCCGTCACGTTGTGGGGGGCGGATGGCCTGTCGGTGGACGAGGTGGCCGCGGCCGCCGGCACCATCGGCTACGAACTTCTGACCGCAGTCACCGCGCGGGTCCCCATGCGGGCCGCGCAGGAATAGCATGGCGACCAAACCCAAGACCCGTTTCGTCTGCACCGAATGCGGTGCGAGCAATCCCAAGTGGGAGGGCAAGTGCCCGACCTGCGGCGCCTGGAACACGCTCGAGGAAAGCACGGTGCAGTCGGCACCGGCCGGTTCGCACCGGTTCGCGCCGCTGGCCGGGCGCACGCCCGTGCGCCGCCTGGCGGACATCGAGACGCGCGAGCAGCCGCGCCTGTCCACGGGGGTGGCCGAGTTCGATCGCGTGCTGGGGGGCGGGCTCGTGCCCGGCGCCGTCGTCCTGATCGGTGGCGACCCCGGCATCGGCAAGTCCACGCTGCTGCTGCAGACGCTGGCCGCCATGTCGGCCACCCATCAGGTGCTGTACGTGACGGGCGAAGAATCCGGCGACCAGGTGGCCCTGCGCGCGCGCCGGCTGGAGCTCGAGACCGGCAACGTGCAGTTGCTGGCCGAGATCCGGCTGGAAGCCATCCAGGCCGCCCTGACCGAATCGCCCGATGACGAGCGTCCGGTGGTGGCGGTGATCGACTCGATCCAGACGCTGTATTCGTCCGAGCTGACGTCCGCGCCGGGGTCGGTGGCCCAGGTGCGCGAGTGCGCAGCGCAACTGACGCGCCTTGCCAAGCAGACCGGGGTGGCGATCGTCATGATCGGCCACGTCACGAAGGAGGGCGCGCTGGCCGGCCCGCGCGTGCTCGAGCACATCGTCGACACCGTGCTGTACTTCGAAGGCGACACGCACTCCTCGTTCCGTCTGGTGCGCGCCTTCAAGAACCGGTTTGGCGCCGTCAACGAGCTGGGCGTGTTCGCGATGACCGACCGCGGGTTGCGGGGGGTGTCCAACCCCTCGGCCCTGTTCCTGTCGCAGCACGAAAACCAGGTGCCGGGCTCGTGCGTGATGGCCACGCAGGAGGGCACGCGCCCGCTGCTGGTGGAGATCCAGGCGCTGGTCGACAGCACGCAGGGGTCCAACCCGCGCCGGCTGTCGGTGGGTCTGGAAAGCACGCGGCTCGCCATGCTGCTGGCGGTGCTGCACCGGCATGGCGGCATCGCCACCCACGATCAGGATGTGTTCGTCAACGCCGTGGGCGGGGTGCGCATCACCGAGCCCGCGGCCGACCTGCCGGTGCTGCTGGCCATCATGTCGTCGCTGCGCAACCGCGCGCTGCCCAAGGGGCTGGTCGCCTTCGGCGAGATCGGGCTGACGGGCGAGATCCGCCCGGCGCCGCGCGGGCAGGAGCGCCTGCGCGAAGCCGCCAAGCTCGGATTCGGCACCGCGCTGATCCCGAAGGCGAACGTGCCGCGCCAGCCCATCGAGGGGCTGGAGATCTGGGCCGTGGACCGGCTGGACGCCGCCCTCGACAAGCTGCGCGGAGCCTGACGGGCGATGAGCATCGTGATGCTGCTGGACCTCGCGCTGTGGGTGACGCTGGGCGCAGCGCTCGGGGTGCTCGGCGGCTTCTTCGGCATCGGCGGCGGGCTCATCGCCATTCCGCTCCTGGGCATGCTCGGCGGCATGAGCCAGCAGATGGCGCAGGGCACGGCACTGATCCTCGTCCTGCCCACCGTCGTGCTCGCCGCCTGGCGCTACCACCAGAAAGCCCGCATCGATGCCGCGCGCGTGATGGTGATCTCGCTGTGCGCGATCGGCTTCACCTGGGTCGGGGCACAGCTCGCGCTGGGCCTGGATTCGAGCGTGCTGCGGCGCAGTTTCGCCGCGTTCCTCGCGCTGATCGCCCTGCAGTACCTCTGGCAGCTCAAGCGTCGGCCGCTGCCCGCGGACCGCGCGGCGCGTCAGCTCACGCACGTCTCGGCCGGCATCCTAGGGGTGCTGGCGGGGCTGCTGGGTGGCTTCTTCGGGGTGGGCGGCGGGATCCTGGTCGCGCCGGTGCTGAGCGGGGTGTTCCGCCTGTCGCAGACGGTGTCGCAGGGCATGGCGCTCGCGACCGTGGTGCCCACGGCCCTGATCGGCCTCGTCACCTACGCGCAGGCCGGCCAGGTGTCCTGGTTCGTGGGCCTGCCGCTGGCAGCCGGGGCCATGCTGCTGGTCAGCCCCGGCGTGCGCCTGGCGCATCGCCTGCCCGAGCGCAGGCTCAAGCTGGCGTTTGCCATGTTGCTGGTGGCGACCAGCATCGGACTCTGGCTGCTGGCCTAGGCCAGCGCCCGGGTCCGCAGCCGGTCAGCGGATCGGCAGGCCGTACATCAGGCCACCCTTGTTCCACAGGGCGTTCAGGCCGCGCTCGACCTTCAGCGGGCTGCCCTGGCCGACGTTGCGCTCGAAGCTTTCGCCGTAGTTGCCCACCTGCTTGATGATGTTGTAGGCCCAGGCGTCGTCCAGGCCCATGCTCTTGCCCGCGCCGGCCGTCACACCCAGGAGGCGCTGGATGGTCGGGCTCGGGCTCTTGCGCTTTTCGTCGACGTTGGCCTGCGTGATGCCTTGTTCTTCGGCTTCGATCATGGCGTACAGCGAGTACTTCACGATGTTGAGCCACGGATCGTCACCCTGGCGCACGAAGGGGCCCAGCGGCTCCTTGGAGATGATCTCGGGCAGCACGACGTACTGGTCCGGATTGGACAGGCGCGAGGCGCGGATCGACGCGAGGCCCGAGGCGTCCGTGCTGAAGACGTCGCAGCGTCCGGCCACGAAGGCGTTGACGACTTCGTCGAACTTCTCGATCACGACGGGCTTGTAGGTGATCTCGTTGGCGCGCGCCCAGTCGGCCAGCGTGTTCTCGTTGGAGGTGCCGGTCTGCAGGCAGATCGTGGCGCCATCGAGCTGCTTGGCTTCCTTCACTTCCAGCGACTTGGGCACCAGAAAGCCCTGGCCGTCATAGAAGTTGATGCCCGCGCCGAGCAGGCCCAGCGCGGTTTCGCGCTGCTGCGTGACGGTCGTGTTGCGCGTGAGCACATCGATCTCGCCGGATTGCAGCGCGGTGAAGCGCTGCTGCGAATTCAGCGGCACGGCTTCGAACTTGGCGCCGTCACCGAGCACGGCCGCGGCGATGGCGCGGCACAGGTCGATGTCCAGTCCGCGCCAGTTGCCCTGGTCGTCGGGGGCCGAAAAGCCGGCAAAGCCGGTGGTGGTGCCGCAGCGCAGGGTGCCGCGCTCGCGCACGGTCTCCAGCGTGCTTGCCGCCTGCGCGGGGGCAGCGGCCACCGCAGCCGTGGCAAGAGCGAGAGCCGCGCCAAGGCGCGTGAAAGAGGCGTTAAGGGCCATGGTCGTATCCTGTGAAACAAAAATGGCCAGGCGGCGGGGCCGCACTGGCGTCGTCGGTCGCGATGAAAGACTATAGTGCAGCGCTGCAAGACCCGGAAAATTACATTTATTCATATGTCCATGCAATGTCGCCCGCGTGCCCGCCTACAATGCACAGCTTCATTCAAGCCGACAAAGGACGCGGGTGGCGCAGCAACATGCGGGCATGAATCGCCGGATCGTCGGCGGGCTGTCAGCCGCCGTGCGCCGCTGGCCCGTGGCCAAACGTCTTGCGGCCGTGCTGATGGCGCGCTATCCGCGACTGGCGATGCGCTGGATGCGACTGGCCGCGCCGGCGCCGGTCCACGCCGCGCCTGCCGGACCGGTGGATGACGTGGCCCGCGCCACTTATCAGCGCGCGGGCTATGCGCCCTTGCTCGACGGCGGCCCCGAGCCGCAGGCGCCGCTGACGCGGCAGTGGCTCATCGATGTCACCGGGCTGCTCGAGCGTGATGCCCACACCGGCATCCAGCGCGTGGTGCGACGCCTGTTGCGGGCCTTCGTGCTGCTGCGCGTGCCGGGCTGGCGCGTGGAGCCCATCCATGCCGATGGCCAGGCCTTTCGCTACGCACGCGCGTTCGCGCAACGGGAATGGGGGCTGCCGAACCTGGGCCTTGCCGATGACCTCGTCGTCGCCGGCCCGGGGGACCTGTTCTTCACGGCCGATGTCGCCCTGCTGCCCATCACCGGCATGCGCAAGCCCCTGGCCGCGCTGCATGCCCAGGGGGTGCCGCTGCACTTCGTCGTGCACGATCTCATCCCCTTGCTGCAACCCGAGTACGGACTGGGCATTCCCGATCCGCGCTTTGCACAATGGCTGGACATCGTGGTCGAGCACGCGGATGGCCTGTGGTGCGTGTCGGCGGCCGTGGCCGATGACCTGCGCGGCTGGCTGTCCCGGCATCCCGGACGACGTCCGCCCGTGGACTGGTTCCACAATGGCGTGGATCTGCCGACCCTCGCGCGTGACGAGGGTGCGGCCAGCGCCTTCACGCTGCGCGAGCGCGGGCCTCGGACGCGCACCTTCCTGATGGTGGGCACGATCGAAGCGCGCAAGGGCCACCCGCAGGCCCTGGCCGCCTTCGAGCAGTTGTGGGCCGCAGGCGAGGACGTATGCCTCGTGGTGCTGGGGCGCGTGGCACCAGGGCAGGGCGCGCTGGGCGAGCGGCTGCGCGGGCATGCGCAGCGCGATCGCCGGCTGTGCCTGCTCGAAGGCGCCTCGGACGCCGCGCTCATCCAGGCGTACGCGCAAGCCGACGCGCTGCTGGCCGCCTCCCATGCCGAGGGCTTCGGGCTGCCGCTCATCGAGGCCGCGCAGCAGGGCCTGCCGATCCTCGCGCGCGACCTGCCGGTGTTTCGCGAAGTGGCCGGCCCGCACGCGTACTACTTCGCGGGCGACACGCCCGAGGCACTGGCGCAGGCCGTGCGCGACTGGGTGGGCCTGGCGCAGGCCGGGACGGCGCCGGCCTCCAGCGCCATGCCCTATCTGAGCTGGGCGCAGAGCGCCGACAGCCTGGCGCGGCGCATCCTGCCGGGAGCCGCCTGACATGCGCGTCCTCCACGTCTTCAAGACCTACTATCCGGACACCCGCGGCGGCGTGGAACAGGTCATCTACCAGCTGGCCGAAGGCGGCGTGCGGCACGGCATCGAGTCCCACGTCTTCTCGCTCAGTCCGCGCGGCCCGGCGCGTGACGAAGTGCTGGGGCAGCACGTGACGCACCGCGCGCGACAGGACCTGTACGTGGCCTCCACGGGCCTGTCGCTGTCGGCCTTCCGGCATTTCCGCACGCTGCGCGAGGCCGCCGATGTGGTGCACTACCACTTCCCCTGGCCCTACATGGACCTGATGCACCTGGCGGGTGGCGTGCACCGCCCATCGCTGGTCACGTATCACTCGGACATCGTCAAGCAGCGCGTGATGCTGCGGCTGTATCGCCCCCTGATGCAGCGCTTTCTGGGCAGCATGGACCGCATCGTCGCGTCCTCGCCGAACTACGCGGCGTCCAGCCCGGTGCTCGCCGCGTATGCCGACCGCGTCAAGGTCATCCCCTTCGGCCTGGACCGGGCGACCTACCCCACGCCGTCGCCGGAACGGCTGGCCGCCTGGCGCGCCCGCCTGGGCCCGCGCTTCTTCCTCTTCGTCGGGGCGCTGCGCTACTACAAGGGCCTGAACTTCCTGCTCGAGGCGGTGCGCAGCACCGGCATTCCCCTGGCCATCTGCGGCGGTGGCGCGGCCGAATCCGCCCTGGTGCGCCAGGCGCAGGGTGCGGGCGACGTGCATTTCCTGGGCGCGCTGGACGATGCGGACAAGGTGGCGCTGCTCACCTTGTGCGACGCCTTCATCCTGCCCTCGCACCTGCGCTCCGAAGCCTTCGGCCTGTCGCTGCTCGAAGCCGCCATGATGGGCAAGCCGCTCATCTGCTGCGAGATCGGCACGGGCACGACCTACATCAACCGCGATGGCGAGACCGGCCTGGTCGTGCCGCCAGCCGACGTTCCGGCGCTGCGCGGCGCCATGCAGACGCTCTGGCGGGATCCCGCCCTGGGCCGGCGGCTGGGCGAGGGCGCGCGCCAGCGGTTCGACACGCTGTTCTCGGCCGAACGCATGGTCGAGGACTACGCGGCGCTGTACCGCGAGCTCGTGCAGCGCTGAGCCTGGCCGCCCGTCGGCCGACCGGCGAGCCTGGCCGGGGTGCCGCGCGCTCTACCATACCGGCGCCGGGCACGCAGCGGCCCGATCCATTACTATTCCTTGTGGTCCGCGCTGCGGTCCCGCTCCTTTCGACGAGACTGCATATCCGTTTTGACCCATCCCGGCTTCTCCGCACTGCTTCTGATCCATGGCGACGAATGCGCCGCGTACGTCGATGAATGCCTGCAGGCACTCGATGCGCAGAGCTGGCGTCCGACCCAGGTCGTGATCGTCCACCTCGGCCCGCTCGCGCCCGACCTGGAGGCCGTGCTGGAACGCTGGTCGCAGGTGCTGCCCTGGCTGCGGCTCGAGGGTGCGGGGATAGACGAAGGGGCGGCACTGGCGATGGGCGTGACTGCCTGCGTCGAGGAGTTCGTCGCCCACGTGGATCCGCAGAGCGTGAGCCAGCCGTGGCGCTTCGAGCGTCAGGTGGGTTTCCTGCAGCAGAATCCACAGTTCCGCCTGTGCGGCTCGACCCTGCTGGAAGTCGAACCCCTGAGCCTGCAGCCCGTCGCCCGGCGCGCCGTGCCGGAAACGGACGCGGCCATCCTGGCGATGCTGCCGTACCGCAATCCGTTCAACCACCAGACGGTGGTGCTGCGCCGCGACGCCGCGCTCGCCTGCGGCAATTACGGCGGCCTGCCCCATGCCGAGGACTACGCGCTGTGGCTGCGCATGCTGGCGGGCGAGGGCAATGGCTGGAACCTGCAGGACGAGCTCGTGCTGAGTCGCCGGGGCACCGGTTTGCTGCATCGGTCCCGCGGCAGCCGCCATGCCGCCACCGAATACCGCCTGTACCGCGCCAAGCGCCGGCTGCGCATCCATAACGCCGTGGGCGCCGCGCTGGTCTTCCTGACCCGCCTCGTGTCGCGCCTGCCGCCCGTTGTCTGGTTCGACCGCCACGGCCGGTCGCGCCAGCGCCTCCGATAACACCGAGTCCCATGCTAGACAATCTGAATCCGCCCCAGCTCGCGGCCGTCACCCTCGATCCGGACCGCCATGCCCTGGTGCTGGCCGGTGCGGGCAGCGGCAAGACGCGCGTGCTGACCACCCGCATGGCCTGGCTGATCCGCAATGGCATGGCCACACCGCAAAGCCTGCTGGCCGTGACCTTCACCAACAAGGCCGCGCGCGAGATGATGACGCGCATGTCGGCCATGCTGCCGATCAACCTGCGCGGCATGTGGATCGGCACCTTCCATGGCCTGTGCAACCGCATGCTGCGCGCGCATCACCGCGACGCCAACCTGCCCGCCACCTTCCAGATCCTGGACGTGGCCGACCAGATGGCGTCCATCAAGCGCTTGCTCAAGGCCGCCGGCATCGATGACGAGAAGTACCCGCCCAAGCAGGTGCAGAACTTCATCAACAACGCCAAGGAAGAAGGCCTGCGCCCGGCCGACGTCGAGGCCCACGACGGCTTTACGCGCCGCCTGGCCGAGATCTACGACCTGTACCAGGATCAATGCGATCGCGAGGGCGTGGTCGACTTCGCCGAACTGCTGCTGCGCTCCTACGAGCTGCTGGCGCGCCACGCCAACGTGCGCGAGCACTACCAGCGGCGCTTTCGCTTCATCTTGGTCGACGAGTTCCAGGACACCAACCGGCTGCAGTACCGCTGGCTGCGCCAGCTGGCCGGTGGCGGCGCGGCCGTGCTGGCCGTGGGCGATGACGACCAGTCGATCTATGCCTTCCGGGGTGCGAACATCGGCAACATGGCCGACTTCGAGCGCGACTTCTCGTCGCCCGAAGTCATTCGCCTGGAGCAGAACTACCGGTCCCACGGCCACATCCTGGATGCGGCCAACGCCCTGATCGCCAACAACGAAGGGCGCATGGGCAAGAACCTGTGGACCGACCAGGGCGTGGGCGAACCGGTGCGCGTCGTGGAGTCCGTCTCGGACATGGCCGAAGCGCAGTGGGTGGTGAGCGAGATCGAGGCGTTGACCGCGGATGGCAAGTCGCGCCGCGAGATCGCCTTGCTCTATCGCAGCAACGCGCAGTCGCGCGTGCTCGAACACACGCTGTTCTCGGCCAAGATCCCCTACAAGGTGTATGGCGGGCTGCGCTTTTTCGAGCGCCAGGAAGTCAAGCACGCGCTTGCCTATCTGCGCCTGATGGAAAATCCGCACGACGACACGGCCTTCATGCGCGTGGTGAACTTCCCGGCGCGCGGCATCGGTGCGCGCACGCTCGAGAACCTCGCCGACGCCGCCCGCCAGGGCACGACGAGCCTGTATGGCGCCGTGGCGCGCGTGGCCGGCAAGGGTGGCGCCAACCTGGCGCAGTTCATCGGCATCATCGACCGCATGCGCTTTGGCACGCAGAACCTGCCGCTGCCCGAGATCGTCAGCGTCATGCTGGAAGACAGCGGCCTGGTCGCGCACTACAAGGCCGACAAGGAAGGCGCCGAGCGGCTGGAGAACCTGGACGAACTCGTCAACGCCGCGGCGGCCTTCGTCGTCGACCCGGCGCCCGAGGACGAGGGCGCACCCGTGGAAGCCATGACGCCGCTCGCGGCCTTCCTGTCGCATGCAGCGCTGGAGGCGGGCGACAACCAGGCCGCCGACGGCCAGGATGCGGTGCAGCTCATGACGATCCACGCCGCCAAGGGACTGGAGTTCGAAGCCGTCTTCGTGACCGGCCTGGAAGAGGGCCTCTTCCCGCACGAGAACAGCATCCTCGAGCAGTCCGGCCTGGAAGAAGAGCGCCGCCTCATGTACGTGGCGATCACGCGCGCCCGGGAGCGCCTGTACCTGGGCTTTGCCCAGACGCGCATGCTGCACGGGCAGACCCGTTATCCGATGCGCTCGCGCTTTCTGGAAGAGCTGCCCGCGCAGACCCTGAAGTGGATCACGCCCAAGGTCAGCCGGGTGGACGAGGCGAGCTACGACCGGGCATCGGCCTGGCGCGATTCGGCCTGGCCCGAGCGCGCCCGCCAGGCGCCGGCACGCCCGGCCGCCAGCCAGGGCTACGCCAGTGCGAGCAACAACGGCATCGAAGTCGACGGCCAGCTGTTTCGCATCGGCCAGGCCGTGGCGCATGCGCGATTCGGCGAAGGCGTGATCCTTGCCCTGCAGGGCTCGGGCACGCAGGCGCAGGCCCAGATCCGCTTTGCGAGCGCCGGGACCAAGACCCTGGCGCTCGGGGTGGCCAAGCTCACGCTGATCTGAGCAACCAGGGGCGCGCCGTCGGATGACGGCACGCCTGGCGAGCCCGCGCCATGCTGGGATTGCCCCTGGCCTGTCGGCGTGGCGTGGCGGGCTGCGTCGGGCGCCGGCCTCGCGCTCGCCTGCCCGCGTCCGCTTTCCTCAGTCCGCCTGCGCGCCCGAGGCCTTGACGAGTTCCGCCCAGCGCGGGATCTCGGTCGACATCAGCTCGCGCAGTTCCTCGGGCGTGCTGCCCACCAGCTGCATGCCCATGGTCTGCTCCAGCTGGCGCTTCACGTCCGGCTGCTTGACGATGTCCGCGATGGCCGCGGACAGCTGGTCCACGACCGGCTTGGGTGTGCCCTTGGGGGCATACACCGCCTGCCAGGACGCCATCTCGAAGTCCGGCACGCCCGACTCCAGCAGCGTGGGTGTCTCGGGCGACAGCGCGATGCGATCGGCCGTCGTCACCGCCAGCAGCTTCATGCGGCCTTGCTGCAGCAAGGGCAGGGCGGCCGTCATCTGATCGAACATGAAGGTCACGGATCCGGCGGCCACGTCCACCATGGCCGGCGGCGTGCCCTTGTACGGGATGTGCGTGAGCGGCATGTCGATCCGATCGGCAAAGAGCTCGCCCGCCAGGTGCGTGGACGTGCCCGCACCGGACGAGGCGAAGGTGCGCCTGGCCGGGTTGGCCTTCAGGTAGGCGATGAGCTCCTGCACGGTGTTCACGCCCAGCGAGGACGACACCAGCAGCACATTGGGCAGCGTGGCCACCAGCGACACGGGCTCGAAGTCCGCCACCGGATCGTAGGGCAGGTTGCGATACAGGCTGCTGTTGATGGCGTGCGTGCTGATGGTGCCGCCAAACAGCGTGTAGCCATCGGGCGCGGACTTCGCGACATAGGTGGCACCGATGGCGCCGGCGGCGCCCGGCTTGTTCTCGACGATCACCGACTGGCCGACGGCCTCGCCGATCTTCTGGGCGAGCAGGCGGCCGACCACGTCGGTGGAGCCGCCCACCGTGAAGGGCACGACATAGCTGATCGGTTTCTGCCTGGGCCATTCGGCGGCCTGTGCGGGCAACAGGAACGTGGACAGGCAAAGGCCGGCCGCGAGGGCGGCGTGGCGGGGGGACAGGCGCGGGGTCATGAGGGTCTCCTTCGGTGGGGTTGCAGGGTGCTGCAGGCGGCAAAGCCGGTCGGCCAGCCGCTCGGATGCCAGGCGGGCGCGGGCTTCGGTCGGTCGCGGCGGGCCCGCAGTCTTGCGCTGCGTGGTCTGCCCGGCCGCGGGGATGATGGTGCGGGCTTAGCGGCGGTGGGCCGCCCGCCACGCGGCGAAGTCGGTTCGCGACTGCGCATCGGTCGGTGGATACAGGCCCAGGATGGAGCGCCCGGCCTGCACCTGCTCGGTCACGAAATCCTCGAAGGCGGTCATGTCCACGGCCTCGTCGGCGATGGCGTCGGCCAGGTGGGCCGGGATCACGACGACGGCCTCCGCATCGCCCACCACCACATCGCCCGGGAATACCGCGACGTCCCCGCACGCGATGGGCACGTTGATGTCGATGGCCTGGTGCAGCGTCAGGTTGGTGGGGGCGGACGGGCGCTGGTGATAGGCCGGGATCGGCAGGCGGGCGATATCCGCCGAGTCCCGAAAGCCGCCGTCCGTGACCACGCCGGCCACGCCCCGCTGCAGCAGGCGGGTCACCAGGATGCCGCCTGCCGACGCCGCGCGGGCATCCTTGCGGCTGTCGAAGATCAGCACCCCGCCCTCGGGGCAGGTTTCCACCGCCACGCGCTGCGGGTGGCTGCGGTCCTCGAACACCTGGATCGTGTTCAGGTCCTCGCGGGCCGGGATGTAGCGCACCGTGAACGCCTCGCCGACCATGGTCGGCAGCCCCGGCTGCAGCGGGTGGACGTCCTGCAGGCATTGCTGGCGCAGGCCGCGCTTGAAGAGCGCGGTGCACAGCGTGGCGCTGCTGACGGTGGCAAGCTTGGCACGGGTGGCGGCCGACAGGCGCGGGGCGGCCGGCGATGGGCTGGGCGTGGCGGCGGTGCGTGGCGCAATGGCGTCTGGCATGAGGGTCTCGTCAGGGTCAGAAGATGTCGGGTTCGCCGATCGGCGCACCAAAGGCGGTTTCGAGGTAATCCAGATCGCAGCCATCGTTGGCCTGCAGGATGTGGCGGCCCACCATCCAGCCGTAGCCGCGCGCAAAGCGGGGCGGCGGCGGCGTCCAGTCGGCCCGCCGGCGCGCCAGTTCGTCGTCGCTGACTTCCAGGTGGATGCGGCGGGCGGGCACGTCCACGGTGATGCGGTCGCCGGTGCGCACCAGCGCCAGCGGCCCGCCGATGTAGGCCTCCGGCGCCACGTGCAGGATGCAGGCGCCGTAGCTCGTGCCGCTCATGCGCGCGTCCGACAGGCGCAGCATGTCGCGCACGCCCTGGCGCACCAGTTTCGCGGGGATCGGCAGCATGCCCCACTCGGGCATGCCGGGCCCGCCTTGCGGCCCGGCGTTGCGCAGGATCAGGATGTGGTCGGCCGTGACGTCCAGGTCCTCGTCATCGATCACCGCCTTCATGCTGGGGTAGTCGTCGAACACCAGCGCGGGGCCCGTGTGCTGCAGATACTGCGGGGCGCACGCGCTGGGCTTGATCACGCAGCCATCCGGTGCCAGATTTCCGCGTAGCACGGCCAGTGCGCCCTCGGCATACACCGGGTTGTCCAGCGGCCGGATGACGTCGTCGTGATGCACGCGGGCATCGGCGATGTTCTCGCCCAGCGTGTGCCCGGTCACCGTGCGCGCCGACAGGTCCAGCTGCCCGCCCAGCCGCTGCATCAGCGCGGGCAGGCCGCCAGCGTAGTAGAAGTCTTCCATCAGGTAGGTGTCGCCGCTGGGCCGGATGTTGGCGATGACGGGCGTCGTGCGGCTGGCGGCATCGAAGTCGTCCAGGCCGACGGCGCAACCGGCGCGACGCGACATCGCGACCAGGTGGATGATGGCGTTGGTCGAACAGCCCAGTGCCATGGCCACGCGGATGGCGTTCTGGAACGACGCGGGGCTCAGCAAGCGGGCCGGGGTCAGGTCTTCCCAGACCATATCGACGATGCGGCGCCCGCTGGCCGCGGCCATGCGCGGATGATTGGCATCGGGCGCGGGCAGCGAGGATGCGCCCGGCAAGGTCATGCCGATGGCTTCGGCCAGCGACATCATGGTCGCGGCCGTGCCCATCGTCATGCAGGTTCCGTGGCTGCGGGCGATGCCGCCTTCCACGCCCAGCCACTGCGTGGCGTCCAGTTTGCCGGCGCGCCGCTCGTCCCAGAACTTCCAGGCATCCGAGCCCGACCCCAGCACCTGGCCGTTGAAGTTGCCGCGCAGCATGGGCCCGGCCGGCACGTAGATGCACGGCAGCCCCGCGCTGATGGCACCCATCAGGAGGCCGGGCGTGGTCTTGTCGCAGCCGCCCAGCAGCACGGCGCCATCCACCGGGTGGCTGCGCAGCAGCTCTTCGGTTTCGATCGCCAGCAGGTTGCGATACAGCATGGTCGTGGGCTTGACCATGGATTCGGACAGCGACAGGGCGGGCAGCTCGACCGGGAAGCCGCCCGCCTGCAGCACGCCGCGCTTGACGTCTTCCACGCGCTGGCGAAAGTGCGTGTGACAGGGGTTGAGGTCGGACCACGTGTTGATGATCGCAATGACGGGCTTGTTGGTCCAGTCATCCGGGCCGTAGCCCATCTGCATCATGCGCGAGCGATGGCCGAACGAGCGCAGGTCGTCCTGCGCGAACCAGCGCTGGCTGCGCAGGCTCGTGGGTGTCTTGGGCATGTCTCCTCCCGGTTTCGACGCATTGAAACACTAATATATTAGTATGTCAAAGGAACGGGGCGGGTAGAATCCGGAGCGTCAATCGAGTGAAACATGCGGATCCAGGACGTCATTCCCCCCTTGCGCCTAGACCGGGCGCGCCATGCGGCACCCCAGGTCTTCGATTCTCTGCGCGAGCTCATCGTCGGGCTCGCGCTGCCGCCCGGCACCGTGCTGCCGCGCAACGAGCTGGCCGAGCGCTTCGGCCTGAGCCAGACGCCGGTGCGCGATGCCCTGATCCGCCTGGGCGAGGAAGGCCTCGTCGACATCTACCCGCAACATGCCACGCTCGTCAGCCGCATCAGCATCGCGTCGGCGCGCCAGGCGCACTTTCTGCGGCGCTCGCTCGAGCTGGAGGTGGTGCATCTGCTGGCCGGCCGGCCCGATGCCGACCTCGTGGCGCGCCTGCAGGCGCACATCGACCGCCAGGCCGCCGAGGCCGAGCGCGAGGACTTCGCCGCATTCGTGGCCGCCGACCATGCGTTTCACCGCGAACTGCACCTGGCCGCGGGAGTGGGCGAACTCTGGTTGCTGCAGCAGCGCCTGAGCGGGCACGTGGACCGGCTGCGCCGCCTGCACGTGCCGCAGGCCGGCAAGACGGCCCAGGTGCTGGCCGATCACCGGGCGGTGCTGGCCGCGATCGCGGCCGGGGACGGTGCGCTGGCGCAGACCTGCCTGCGCCGGCACCTGTCCGGCACGCTCAGCCAGATCGACGAGATCTGCGAGCGCTATCCGGACTACGTGGTCAGGGATTGAGCGGCGTGGCCGCTTCCCGCTCGTGGGCTTCGAAGACCGTCGTGTAGGTCGAGTAGAAGCTGCAGTACAGCACGGCAGCCACGGCAAAGTTCAGCGGCATCTGCAGAAAGCCCGCGAACTGGCTGGACAGGCCGATGGCCTGCAGCACGAAGGACACCATCTCCAGCAACGCCACCGAGCCGGCCCAGATCAGGCCATACAGGATGAAGGCGCCCTTGTTGCGCCAGCAGGCGATGCCGGAGAAGAACAGCGCCTTGCGCAACCCCATGCCGTGCCAGGCGATGAGGACCGGTGCGTGCCAGAACAGGGCCGCGATGATGAGGTAGAAAAGACCGAACAGGATGAGCGGGGTCTGCATGGCGCTGGACACGGCGGCGAGGGCGGCCACGTCGGCGTCCGGCTCCAGCGCACGCACGGCATCGATGATGCCGCCGATGAAGGGCACGAAGGCCACGAGGCCCGCCACGAAGACGGCCGCGACGTACACGCCGCCCGCCATCAGCAGCGCGCGCTGCTTGCCCGAGCGGCGCACCATGCCGATCACCTGCCAGGGCTGCACGGTCTCGCCAGCCTCGATGCGTCGACAGCACTGAAGCGTGACCACCGTGATCGTGGGCATCAGCACGATGAACAGCACCGGTCCGATGGGCGGCACGAACATGGCGAGCAGCACCAGCATGCCCACCATCAGCGCCCAGGTGAACATCGGCACGGGCTGGCGGCGGAACAGCTGGAATCCGTCATGGACCCAGCGCAGGCCGGCCGAGGCCGGCAGGGAAATGGCTTGCATGCGGTCCCCTAGCCCTGGCTCGCCAGCGTCACGCCGGGGGCGGCGCGGCGCAGGCGCAGGATGCGCTCGAAGTGCGTCGGATCGTGGGGCTTGAGCGTTTCGGCTTCCCGCGGGCGGTGATAGTCGTACAGGCGCGAGATCCAGAAGCGCAGGGCGGCTGCGCGCAGCATCATCGGCCAGGCGCGTGTTTCGGCCGGTGTGAAGGCGCGCTCGGCGGCATAGGCCTCGATCCACGTCTGGGCCAGCGCCGGCACGAGCACGCCGGTCTCGCGCACGATGCACCAGTCGTTGACGGCGACCGCCACATCGAAGAGCCACGTATCGCAGCCTGCGAAATAGAAGTCGATGATGCCGCCCATGACCGGATCGTCGGACGTCCCGGCAAACAGCACGTTGTCCCGAAAGAGATCGCAGTGCACGGGCCCGCGGGCGAGCTCGGCGTAATCGGCGCCCGCGGCAAAGGCCGTCTGCGCGGCCAGCTCGTCGGTCAGCAGCGCGGCCTGGTCCGCATCCAGGAAGGGCAGCACCTGCGGCACGGTTTCCTGCCACCAGGGCAGCCCGCGCAGGTTGGGCTGCTGCAGGGCGAAGTCGCGTGCGGCCAGGTGGGCGCGGGCCTGCGTGCGCGCCGCGATGCGGCAATGTGCCGCGCCGGGGGCGGGCTCGTAGCCGCCGTCCAGGCGCGTCACGATGGCCGTGGGCTTGCCATGCAGCTCGGTGATGCGTCCGCCTTCGCGCAGCGACTGTGGCGAGGGCACGGGCAGGCCCTTGCCGGCCAGGTGGTGCATCAGGTCGATGTAGAAGGGCAGCTGTTCACGCGTGAGCTTTTCGAACAGCGTCAGCACATACTCGCCGCGCGTCGTGTTCAGGAAGTAATTGGTGTTCTCGATGCCGGCAGTGATGCCGCGCAGCGAGACCAGCTCGCCGAGGTCGTAGCGCGCCAGCAGGGTGCGGGCGTCGTCGGAGGATACGGAAGTGAATACGGCCATGGATACGCGAAGGTGACAGCGGCGGGGGGTGAGGACGGCGGGCGATTACAGCGAGACGAGCTGGGTGTCCTGCGCGTTCTGGGCAAAGCCGTCGTGCTCGTAGAAGTCGAAGATCGCGTCGACCACCTTCTGTGGATCGTCGATCACCTGCATGAGGTCGATGTCGTCCGGGTTGATCAGGCGCGCGCTCTGCAGCTGCTCGCGGATCCAGTCGAGCAGGCCCTTCCAGTACTCGCTGCCCACCAGGATGATCGGCATCTTGCGGCTCTTGCCGGTCTGGATCAGCGTCAGGGCCTCGAAGAGTTCGTCCAGCGTCCCGAAGCCGCCCGGCATGACGACGTAGGCCGAGGTGAACTTCATGAACGCGACCTTGCGCGGGAAGAAGTGCCGGAAGTACAGGCTGATGTTCTGGTACGGATTGCCCGACTGTTCGTGCGGGATCTCGATGTTCAGGCCCACGCTGGGGCTGGGCCCGGCATGCGCGCCCTTGTTGCAGGCTTCCATGAGTCCCGGGCCACCGCCCGAGATCACGGAGAACCCGGCGTCCGACAGCAGGCGGCCGATGATTTCGGTCTTTTCATAGTAGGGCGTGCCGGGCTTGATGCGGGCGCTGCCAAAGAGGCTGACGGCCGGACGCACCTGGGCGAGCTTCTCAGAGGCCTCGAAGAACTCTGACATAATCCCCAGCAGATGCCACGACTCGCGCGCCTTCACTGCATTGGCACGCTCTTCATCCACGATGTCCCGCAAGCCAGGCACGCGCAGCGTGTTCTTGGCGTCAATGCGTTGCTGCCGGCGGGTTTCGTGGCCTTGGCCAGAATCCGTTTGCTGAACTGTTTCCATATGAAAAAAACCCTGTTGCTGGTGGATGGCTCCAGCTATCTGTACCGCGCCTATCACGCCATGCCTGACATGCGCAACGCGGCTGGAGAACCCACTGGTGCGCTGTACGGCGTCATCAACATGATGCGGCGACTGGCGCAAGATCATAAGGCAGACTGGCTGGCGTGCGTCTTCGATGCCCGCGGCGCCACGTTCAGAGACGAACTGTACCCTGAATACAAGGCGAACCGGGCCGCGATGCCCGATGACCTTGCCCTGCAGATCGAACCCATCCACCGCGCCATCCGCGCGCTGGGCTGGCCCGTGCTGGTCGTGGACGGCGTCGAGGCCGACGACGTCATCGGCACGCTGTCCGTGCAGGCCACGCAGGCCGGTGCGCGCACCGTCGTCTCCACGGGCGACAAGGACCTGGCCCAGCTCGTCAACGAGGACGTCACCCTCATCAACACCATGTCCGGCGACGTCATGGACGTGGCGGGCGTCAATGCCAAGTTCGGCGTGCCGCCCGAGCGCATCATCGATTACCTGATGCTGGTGGGCGACACCGTCGACAACATTCCCGGCGTGGAGAAGGTCGGTCCCAAGACCGCGGCCAAGTGGCTGGGCCAGTACGGCAGCATCGAGGACGTCATCGCCCACGCCGACGAGATCAAGGGCGTGGCCGGCGCCAACCTGCGCGAGGCCATTCCGCGCTTTGGCCTGTCGCGCGAGCTCATCACCGTCAAGCTCGATTGCGACCTTGGCGCCGATGTGCCGTCGCTGGATGCCCTGGCGCCGCAGCCCGTCGACAACGGCGTGCTGGTCGACATCTACGAGCGCTTCGGCTTTCGCAGCTGGCTGCGCGACCTGACGGGCGAGCCGGATCGCGTGCCCGCGGGCGATGCCCGCGTGCGGGTGGCCGCGGCGGCGCGCGACGAGCAGGCCGGCCAGCCTGTGGCGCCTGCCGCGGCCAGCGGCAGCTTCGACTACCGCACCCTGTCCGACTGGGCGTCCTTCGACGCCTGGATGGCCCGGGTGGTGGAGGCACCGCTCGTTGCGCTCGACACCGAGACGACGGGCGGCCTGGGCGCCATGCAGTGCCAGCTGGTCGGCATCTCCATGGCGATCACGCCGGGCGAAGCCGTCTACATTCCGCTCGCCCACCGGCACCCGGACCAGGACCCGGGCGCCCAGCTGCCGATGGCCGACGTGCTGGCGCGTCTGAAGCCCTGGCTCGAGGACGCCGGGCGCGCCAAGCTGCTGCATCACGCCAAGTTCGACACGCATGCCTTCGCCAACAGCGGCATCGCGTTGCGCGGCGTGCAGCACGACACGATGCTGCAGGCCTATGTGCTGGAATCGCATCGCGGCGTGTCGCTGCAGGACCTGGCCCAGCGCTGGCTGGGCCGCACGGGCGTGACCTACGAATCGCTGTGCGGCAAGGGCGCCAAGCAGATCGGTTTCGACGAGGTCGCCATCGACCAGGCCGGCCCCTACGCCTGCGAAGATGCGGACTTCACGCTGCAGCTGCACCACGTGCTGTTGCCGCAGGTGCAGGAAGACGCGGGGCTGCAGGCCACCTATGACCTGGAGATCTCGGTGTCGCCGGTGCTCGCGATCATCGAGCGCAACGGCGTGGACATCGACCCCGCCGAGCTCGCACGCCAGAGCCAGGCCCTGGGCCAGCAGATGCTCTCGCTCGAGCAGCGCGCCTACGACATCGCCGGCCAGCCGTTCAACCTGAATTCACCCAAGCAGCTGGGCGAGATCCTGTTCAACAAGCTGGGCATCCCGGTGGTGCGCAAGACCGCGAGCGGCGCGCCCTCCACCGACGAGGACGTGCTGAGCAAGCTGGCCGCGGACTACCCGCTGCCCCAGGTGCTGCTGGAATATCGCGGCGTGGCCAAGCTGAAGTCGACCTACACCGACAAGCTGCCGCGCATGATCCACCCGGGCACGGGCCGCGTGCACACCTCGTATGCCCAGGCGGCGGTCATCACCGGCCGGCTGGCCTCCAGCGAGCCCAACCTGCAGAACATCCCCGTGCGCACGGCCGAGGGCCGGCGCGTGCGTGCCGCCTTCATCGCCGCGCCCGGCTCGCACATCGTGTCGGCGGACTACTCGCAGATCGAACTGCGCGTCATGGCGCACGTGGCCGATGACGCCAACCTGCAGGCAGCCTTTGCGCAAGGCGACGACATCCACCGGGCGACGGCCGCCGAAGTCTTCGGCGTCGCGCCCGAGGCCGTCACGGGCGATCAGCGCCGCGCCGCCAAGGCGATCAACTTCGGCCTCATCTACGGCATGAGCGCCTTTGGCCTGGCGGCCAACCTGGGCATCACGCGCGATGCGGCCCAGGTCTACATCGACCGCTACTTCGCGCGCTACCCGGGCGTGGCGCAGTACATGGAGCAGACGCGCCAGCGTGCGCGCGACGACGGCTTCGTCGTGACGGTGTTCGGCCGGCGCCTGTGGCTGCCCGAGATCCGCGGCGGCAGCGGGCCGCGCCGCGCAGCCGCCGAGCGCGCGGCCATCAACGCGCCCATGCAGGGCACCGCGGCCGACCTCATCAAGAAGGCCATGGTGGCAGTGCAGCAGTGGATCGAGGCCGAAGGCCTGAGCGCCCGCCAGGTCATGCAGGTGCACGATGAACTGGTGCTGGAAGTCCCGGATGCGGAACTCGAGCGCGTGCGCGAGCGCCTGCCCGAGCTGATGTGCAACGTCGCCACCCTCCGCGTCCCGCTGGTGGCCGAGACGGGTGTGGGCCTGAACTGGGGGGATGCGCACTGAGGCGCATGCTGCTCCCCGCCTGACGGTGGGGAGCAGGGTCCGGGTCGCGTGACTCAGAAGTCGTAGCGCACGTTCAGGAACACGCTGCGCGGCTCGCCCCAGGTGTAGGTGCTGTACCAGTTGAAGATCGAGTAGTACTTCTTGTCGAAGACGTTGTTGACGTTGAGCGTGGCCGACCAGTTGGCGTTGAAGCGATAGCGCGCCATCACGTCAAAGAGCCAGTACGACTTGGCCACGGCATCCACCTGCGGGCCGCTCGGATCCACCAGGTTGGTGACGGCACCCCAAGTGCGGTCCTGCCAGCGCGCGCCGCCGCCCACGGTCAGGCCGTTCAGCGCGCCGCCCAGCGCGTAGGTGGTGGACAGGGTGAAGACGTTCTCTGGCGTCAGGGTGGCAACCTTGCTGCCCTGCTGGCGCGACACCTTGTGGCTGAAGCCCGCATGCAGCAGCCACGCGCGCGTCAGCGCGCCGGTGACTTCGAGCTCGTAGCCGCGCGTGCGCACGCCGTCGATGGCACGGGCCGCCTGGCCACCGGATGGCGTGACGCCGTCGGTGTATTCCGCGAAGTTGTCCTGATCCAGGAGGAAGTAGGCTGCGCTCGCGTTCAGGCGACCGTCCAGGAAGGCGCCCTTCAGGCCGGCCTCGTAGTTCTTGCCTTCCAGCGGATCGAGCGTGCGGCCCTCGACGGTCTGCGCGGTCTGCGGCTTGTAGATCGCCGTGTAGCTGGCGTAGGCCGACACCTGCGGAAGGAGGTCGTACACCGCGCCAAGGTAGGGCGTGACCATGCCGGACTTCTGCGTGTCGGCATCCTTGTAGTTGACGACGCGGGCACCTGCGATCACCTTGAGGTCATCGCGCAGGTTCAGGCGGGTCGTCGCGTACACGCCATTCTCGTTGGTGGTCGTGTCGAAGCGGCCGGTGTGCACCCATTCGCTGGGGTAGGGCGCGTTGCCTTCCCAGGTGTAGTAATTGGGGACATTCCGGTTGTAGCCGGCAGGTGCGGTGTACGAGTCGCTGGCCCACTTGCGGCGTGACACGGTACCCCCGATCACCACATCGTGGCGTCGGCCGAAGAGCTCGACCGGACCGCTGGCATACAGGTCCGCGGTATCGCTGGTCGTCTTGCCGTCATACCAGGACGGCCCCCACAGCCGCACGCCGGCGCCGGTCACCGGGTTGGGGTTGCCGCCGGCCGCCGCGGCCAGTTGCGCGTCGTAGCCGTTGACCTGATGGTTCAGCTGCACCTTGGCCACCCAGTCGTTGTCGAACTGGTGCTCCAGCGTGGCGAACACGGTGTTGGCGTATTGCTCCCAACTGCTCCAGCGCGCACCGTTGTTGAACGAGCGCGGCATGTCGTTGAAGGCGCCCGTGCTGTCATACAGCAGGTTGCCGCCCCAGGTGCTGCCCTTGGGGTTGCTCTTTTGCCAGTCGGCACCCACCGTCAGCAGGGTGTCCGGCGTCAGGTCGGCTTCGACGATGCCGTACAGCACGCCGGTGGAGCGCTGATAGCCGCGCAGCTGCGAATGCTTGTCCTGGTAGGCCGCCACGGCACGCCCGCGCACGCTGCCGCTGGCGTTGAGCGGCCCGCTCACGTCGAACTCGCCGCGGTAGTTGTCCCACGAGCCCGCGCCCAGGCTCGCATGCCCCTGGAACGCGCGCGTGGGCTTCTTGCGCACCAGGTTGATGGTGGCGCCGGGGTCGCCCGTGCCGGTCAGCAGTCCCGTCGCACCCTTCAAGACCTCGACGCGGTCATAGATCGCCATGTCGGTCAGCGTCTGCCCCGCCGAATACGCCGAATCGCGCGAGGTCGGAATGCCGTCGTACTGGAAGTTCTGGATCGGGAAGCCGCGCGCGTAGTACTCCGTGCGCTCGCTGTCGTAGGTCACGATGCTCACGCCTGGCGTGCGCTCCATCACCTTGTCGATCGACGTCAGGTTGAAGTCGTTCATCTCCTCGCGATTGATCACGCTGATCGATTGCGGGGTTTCGCGCGGCGACAGCACCAGGCGGGTCGCGGTGGCGATCGTGCCGGGGGCGTAGGTGCCCGTGCCTTCGGTGATTTCGCCCAGCTGGTTGGCGGTGACCGTGACCGCCGACAGGGTGGACACCGCCCCGTCCGGCCCGGGCGCCGGGCGCAGGCCGTAGCTGCCGTCGGCGTGACGATAGGCTTGCAGGCCCGTGCCTGCCAGCAGGGCGGCCAGGCCCTGGGTCACGTCGTATGCACCGCGCAGCCCGGGACTGGTCCTGCCTTGCGCCTGCGCGCTCGCGCCCGCGAGGAGGATGCCGGCATCGCCCGAGAAGCGCATCAGCGCCTCGTTCAGCGGACCCGCCGGGATGTCGTACTGCCGCACCGTCGCGGCGCTGCCTGCCGCGGTCTGCGCCGCGACGGGCGTGGACCATGCCGCCAGGGTGCCGGTGCCGGCGAGCAGGGCCAGCTGGACCGCCAGCGCCACGGAGGTGAGGGGCCAGCGGGTGCGTGGCGGCAGGGTGTGCGGGGCAAGCGTCGGGGCGCGCGCGGGCGCGGTGGGGCGGCGGGGCATGCGGATTCTCCGGAAGATGGGCGAGGGCGGGGACCGGGACCCGGGTGCGGGCCTGTCAGGTCCTTCTGCTCTGTAGAACTGACGACGCGCCAAAATCCGGAACTCGCTGGCGCAAGCGGTGGCAACTGCGTGACAGGCGTGCGGGCCTGCGGCGGCGGGAACGACGGCTTCGCTGGCGTCCCCACCATCCCGACGCGCCTGCGACCGCCTGCGGTGTCCGGCACGCACGCGGCGCGCGCCCGCCGATGTTCAAGGCAGCCCGGGCAGGTGTTGCAGCGGCTCCACCCGCGTCAGCCAGGGCCAGGGCTGCGTGACCCGGATGGGCAGCGTCGCCGCCAGCATGTCGAGCGCGCGGTTCGTGGCATCCAGCGGAAAGCTGCCATACACGCGCAGGCTGGCGATCCGGTCCGTGATCTGGATCTGGCCGCGGCGATGGCGTCGCAGCGTCTGCACGACCTCGCCCAGCCGGGCGTCCGCCACGAGCAGGATGCCGTTCGTCCACGCCTGGCGGGCAGGGTCCGCGGCCTGCGGCGGTGCGATCGCGTCGCGGGTGAACGTGGTCTGCCGGCCAGCGGGCAGCACGAGCGGTGGCGCGCCGTGGGCAGGGCGCAGCTCGACCTGGCCATCGAACACGGCCACGTGCGTGGCGTCGCCCTGGTGTTCGACACTGAACCGCGTGCCCAGCGCCCGCAGGCGCCCCTGCGGGGTGTCCACGACGAGGGGGCGGGCAGGATCCCGGCCCGTCGCGATGAACATGTCGCCAGCGACCAGGGTCAGCCTGCGCAGGGTCGGGGTCATGGCCACGTCGAGGGCGCTTGCCGTGTTCAGCCAGACACGGCTGCCGTCCTCCAGCGTCCAGTCGCGGATCTGCCCGACGCCGGTGCGACGGTCGGCCAGCAAGGCCGGCACGCCGCCCGCGGGCAGGGCCGCACGCCCGGCAAGCCAGCCGCCTGCGCCCATCACGGCCAGGCCGGCCACGCCCGCAAGCAGGCGGCGCCGGCCGCGCAGGCGCGACTGCGCGGCCATCAGCCGGTCCGCGGCGAGGCGCGGTTCCGGGGCGGCCTGCAGGGCCGCCATGCCCTGATCGATGGATTCGACATCGCGCCAGGCCGCGCGGTGGTCCGGTGCCGCGGCGAGCCACGCCCGCCAGCGCGCCGTGTCGCGCGTGCCCGCGCGTCCGGAGCGCAGCAGCGCATACCATTCGGCGGCCTCGGCCAGGACCTCGTCGCGCACGGCGGGGCGCCCCGAGCGCGTCTCAGAATCCGGCATCGAGTCGCAGGTCTTCGGCCGTTTCACGCGCCCGCAGCTTCAGGCAGCCCAGCATCGCCTGCGCCATGTACTTGCGCACCATGCGGCCCGACACGCCAAGCTGCCCGCCGATCTCGTCATCGGTCATGCGGCAACCCGCGGCCAGCACGAAGGCCTGGGCCGCCTTGGGCGGCAGGCTGTCCAGCATCCGGCCGATCTCCTGCAGCGCCTGCAGCACGGCCACCTGGCGCTCGGCGCTCGGAAAGGCGGCGGGCGGGCAGGCGGCCAGGGTCTCGCTCCAGGCGCGTTCGATCTCCTGGCGCCGCCACAGGTCGATGCACAGGTGCTGCGCCGTCTTGCGCAGATAGCTGCGCGTGTGGCCCAGGGTGTCGAAGCGGGGCGCCGTGCGCGCGGTCATCAGACGCACGAAGGTGTCGTGCGCGAGATCCGCTGCATCGGCGGCATTGCCCAGGCGACGACGCAGCCAGTCCTTCAGCCAGACGTGGTTGTCGCCGTACAGGTTCGACAGGGTGGGCGCGGGAGCGCATTCCAGGGTCATGGGGACGGTGACGGGCAGGACACGTCGGTGGTGGTTCTGAGAACGATTCTTGGTTCGATTGCGGCGAGGCATTATCCGCCCGTGCGGCGGCGTTGACAATCCCGGTCGTGGCGCGTGACGTATGGCGAACACGTTGCCCGTGGCGGCCCCCCGTGCATAATGGGGGTTTGCGTCGGCGCGCCGGCTGCGCCCGCGCTTCGCATGGAGAAGCTGCATGGCCAATTCCCCTGCGGCGGGCGCGCCCGTCGATACCGTCATCCACACCGGTGATGACGGGCTGCGTGTCGGGCGCGTCAACATACCTTCGGGCGGCGCGGATCTCCCCGCCTATGTCGCCGCGCCGCTGCGCGTGGTGCAGCCGCCGTTGATCCTGGTGATCCAGGAAATCTTCGGGGTCCATGATCACATCGAGGACGTCTGCCGCCGGCTCGCCCACGAGGGCTACCTGGCCATCGCGCCGGAGCTGTATTTCCGCCAGGGCGATGCGTCCCGCTACACCGACATCCCGACGCTGTTCACGGAGATCGTCAATCGCGTGCCCGACGCGCAGGTCATGGCGGACCTGGACGCCACGGTGGCCTGGGCCGCGACGCAGAGCGCCGACTTGGGCCGCATCGGCATCACGGGCTTTTGCTGGGGCGGCCGCATCACGTGGCTGTACAGCGCCCACAACCCGCAGGTGCGCGCAGGCGTGGCCTGGTACGGCCGGCTGCAGGGCGACACCGACGCCAACAAGCCGCGCCATCCGGTGGACATCGCAGGCGAACTGAAGGCGCCGGTGCTGGCGCTGTACGGCGGTCAGGACGCCGGCATCCCGATGAGCGCCGTGGAGGCCATGCGTGCCGCGCTGCGCCAGGGCAGCCCGGCCGCGCAGGCCAGCGCCTTCCAGGTGTATCCGCAGGCGCCGCATGCGTTCTTTGCCGACTACCGCGAGAGCTACCGCCCGGCAGACGCGCGCGACGGCTGGGCCCGCATGCTGGCCTGGTTCGGCGAGCATCTGCGCGGCTAGCCCCCGGTTTCGATGCCCGCGCGGGCAGCACGCCGCGCGAGCGCCACGGGCACGACAGCCGCCGGACTGGCGTGCCACGATTTCAGGCGACGGCCATGACCGTTGCCATCAGCGAGGAGACAGCAGCATGTATGAGGAGTTCGTAGGCACCCAGGCCGTGCGCGAGTCGCACCAGTTCGACGTCGCGGCGCTGGAAGCCTGGCTGAAGGACAACGTGCAGGGCTATGCGGGGCCGCTCGAGATTTCGCAGTTCAAGGGCGGGCAGTCCAATCCCACCTACCGCCTGGTCACCCCCGGGCAGCACTACGTCATGCGCAGCAAGCCCGGCCCGGTCAGCAAGCTGCTGCCGTCGGCCCACGCGATCGAGCGCGAGTACCGCCTGATGACCGCGCTGCGCGATACGGATGTGCCGGTGCCGCGCACCTTCGCGCTGTGCGAGGACGAGTCGGTCATCGGTCGGGCCTTCTACATCATGGAGTGCGTGGAAGGGCGCGTGCTGTGGGACCAGTCGCTGCCCGGCATGACACGCGAAGAGCGCGCCGCGATCTACGACGAGATGAACCGTGTCATCGCGGCCCTGCACCAGGTGGATTACGTGGCCGTGGGCCTGGGCGACTACGGCAAGCCGGGCAGCTACTTCGAGCGCCAGATCTCGCGCTGGAGCAAGCAGTACCGGGCGAGCGAAACCCAGCACATCGAAGCGATGGACCAGGTCATCGCGTGGCTGCCCGACAACATCCCGCCGGACGATGGCAGCACCAGCATCGTGCACGGCGACTATCGCCTGGACAACGTCATCTTCCATCCCACCGAGCCGCGCATCCTCGCCGTGCTGGACTGGGAGCTGTCCACCATCGGCCATCCGCTTGCCGACTTCTGCTATCACCTCATGGCTTGGCACACGCCCGCGGACAAGTTCCGCGGCGTGGGGGGGCTGGATCTGCCCGCCCTGGGGATCCCGACGGCGCAGGCCTATGTGGCTCGCTACTGCGAGCGCACGGGGCGCGACGGGATCGCAAACCTGGACTTCTACCTGTCCTACAACATGTTCCGCATCGCCGGCATCCTGCAAGGCATTGCGAAACGGGTGGAGACCGGCACGGCGTCCAGTGACCGGGCGGCCGCGTCGGCCCAGGGCGCGCGGCCCATGGCCGAACTGGCGTGGGCCTACGCGCAGAAGGCCATGGCGGCCTAGCCGCCAGGCCGGCGTGGCGTGCGGCCGGCCGGTCGGCGCCACGGGGCAGGGTGCCCGCCATATGGTTGCTTACGCAACGATTTTGTCCTAGAGTGGCGTACGCCCTGGGTTGACCCCGGTGGCTCATCCCCTGCAGCCCCTCCCCGCGAGTCTCCCATGCCAGCTGTCGACCCCTTGCCTTCGCGCGTCCGCGTCCTGATCGCCGGTGGCGGCCCGGTCGGCCTGGCGACCGCAGCACTGCTGGGCGCCTATGGCATCGACAGCCTGGTCGTCGAGGCCGATGAGGGCTACTGCACTGGCAGTCGCGCCATCTGCCTGTCGCGCCGCTCGCTCGAGATCCTGGGGTGGGTCGGCGCGGATCGCGCCGTGACCGACAAGGGCCTGGGCTGGACCTCGGGGCGCAGCTACTTCCGGGATCGCGAGATCCTGCGCTTCGACATGCCGCATGATCCGGGTCAGCGCTTCGCGCCCATGACCAATCTGCAGCAATTCCACGTCGAGCGCTTTCTGCATGAAGCCGCGTTGCGCCAGCCCGGCAAGGTGCGGGTGGCCTGGTCCACGCGCGTCACGGGCGTGGGCACGCCGCACGCCGATGGGGCCGGTGCGATGGCCGCCGCGCGCGCGTCGGCCCCGGACGGCGATGGCGCGGAGAGCCCGGCCGTTCGCGTCGAACTGACGCACGCGCAGGGCACGCACGTCGTGCATGCCGACTGGCTCGTCGCCTGTGATGGCGGGCGCAGCACGGTGCGCGACTGCCTGGGCCTGGCGCTGCACGGCACGCAGTACGAAGGGCGCTACGTCATCGTCGATATCGAGCAGGCGTCCAGCCGGCCGACCGAACGCCTCGCCTGGTTCGACCCGCCGTCCAACCCCGGCTCGACGCTGCTCATGCATCGGCAGCCCGACGATGTGTGGCGCATCGATTACCAGATCGGTCCGGACGACGACGCGCAGGCCGCCGTGCATCCCGACAACGTGCTGCCGCGCGTGCAGGCGCACCTGGACATGATCGGCGAGACGGCGCCCTGGCGGGCGCTCTGGATCTCGCTCTACAACGCCAAGTGCCTGACGCTGGAGCGCTACCGCCACGGGCGCGTGCTCTTTGCCGGTGACGCTGGTCACCTGGTCCCCATCTTTGGCGTGCGCGGGCTGAACTCGGGCCTGGACGATGCCGCCAACCTTGCCTGGAAGCTTGCCTGGGTGCTGCGCGGGGGCGCCCCCGACAGCCTGCTGGACAGCTTCAGCGACGAGCGCGTGCAGGCCACCCACCAGAACCTGGCCTATGGTGCGAAGAGCACCGAATTCATGGCGCCGCCCGATGCGGGCTTTCGCTTGATGCGCGAGGCCGCGTTGCGCCTGGCGCTGGTCGATCCGTCCGTGCGCTCGCTCATCAATCCGCGTCAGTCCGCGCCTGTCGTCTACGGGGATTCGCCGCTGCGCGCGGACGATGGCGTGCCCATGGGCGACCCCGCCTGGCGGCCCGGCGCACCGGCGCCGGATGGCGTGCTGCCTGGCGCGGCGCAGCCCACCTACCTGAGCCAGCACCTTGGCCAGGGCTTTCTCGTGCTGGCCGTGGACGCGTCGCAGGATCAGCAGGCCGCGCTGCAGGCGCTGTGTGCTGACATGACGCCCGCCGACGGCCTGCCGGGGCCGCGTCTGGTCTGCGTGGCCAGCGGCGCACGTGCTGATGGTGGCGATGCGGCGGATCCCCTGCGAGCCGCGGACATCGCGGCGAGCCCGCAACCCTTTGCCGCCCTGCGCGGTCTGGTGGTGGTGCTGCGCCCGGATGGCTACGTCCTGGGCCGCTGGCCCTGGCAGGGCGGCGCCGATGCCGACCCCTGCGTTGCCGTGCGCCGCGCCCTTGCCCCGTATCATGTCGCGGCCCCGTCCGCCGGAGAAGCCGCATGACCCCCGCCGACCTCGACCTGACCTACACCCGTCTGAGCCAGGCCCTGGGCCGCGCGGGCGAGCCGCAGGCCGCCCGCCTGCTGGCCATCCTGGCCTTGTCGCTGATCGCGCGCGAGTCCGATGCGGCACCCGTCGCGGCGCTCATCGAGCAGGCCGAAACGCTGGTCCGGGAGCATCCATGACCGACGTGACACCGGATCTCGAGCGCTTTCTCACGTATCGCCTGCACGCCATCAGCCGCCTCAGTGATCGCGACACACAGCGTGTCTACCTGGACGAGCTCGGGCTGTCGCTGGGCGAGGCGCGCTGCCTCGCTGCCATCGGTCGCTTCGCGCCGCTGTCGGTCAACGACCTCGCGCAGGCGGCCAATCTGGACAAGGGTCACGCAAGCCGGTCGGCCCAGGCGCTGGTGGCGCGCGGCTGGGTGCGCAAGACGGTGAGCGAGCGGGATGCGCGCGGCGTGGATGTGGCCCTCACGGCCCGGGGGCGGCGCGGCTATGCCGATGTGATGCGCGTCATCGCGCGGCGCAACGACGAGATCTTCGGTGGCCTGACCGACGCCGAGCAGGCCGAGCTGGGCCGGCTGCTGGATCGCGTGGCTGCCACGTTGCGGTAGGCCGGCGGCTGACCTGGGCGTGCCTGTCGCCAGGGCCGGCGGCGGGCGGTGTCGAATGCGCCGCATGCCCGCACCTACACCCGTGCCCGTGGCTCGTCCTATCCCGGCCGACGCAGCGTGCGCCACACCGACAGCAGCCCGGCCACCACGATCAGCGCCATGCCCAGGATGGCGATGCGATCGGGCGTGTCGTCCCACAGCAGATAGCCCAGCACCGACGCGAAGATGATGATCGTGTACTGCAACGCCGCGGACAGCAGTGGCGCGCCGTGGCCGAAGGCGCGGGTCATGGCGAGCTGGCCGAGCAGGCCCGCCGTTCCCAGGCCGATGAGCGCGGCCCAGCCGCCCCAGGTCGGCTGGCTCCATTCGGTGATGCCCAGTGCCACGGCACCGGTCACACAGACGGTGACCGAAAAGTACAGCACGATGCGCCAGGCGGGCTCACCCAGGTGGCTGAGCGAGCGCACCTGCAACTGCGCGGCCGCGCCCGACGCCCCGGCGCACAGGCCGGCCAGTGCCGGCAGCCACTGGTTCTCGCCCAGGGTCGGCCGCAGCACCGCCAGCACGCCGATGAAGCCCAGGATGACCGCGATCAGGCGCACCCGATCGCCGCGCGCGCCGCCCCAGCCGATCATCCAGCCGGCAATGAACAGGGGGGTGGTGTAGTTCAGGGTGATGGCGGTGGCCAGCGGCAGCATCGAGATCGCCGTGAAGCCCATCCACATGGACGTCACGCCCGCCACGTTGCGCCAGATATGTCCCTTCCAGGACACCGGCTGCAGACTCACGCCCGCCATGCGCGCCCAGATCAGCAACATGATCACGGAGGGCACGCCGCGCATGACCACGATCTGCGCCAGACTGGCATTCATCTCGGACGCCAGTTTCACCGCCGTTCCCATGAGGGCGAACATGAAGGTGGCAGCCAACATCCAAAGCGCTTGCATCGCGACGACATCGAAAAATCGGTATGCTCGAGATCATAACGCGGACCCCGCGCGGCCGCTTTCGACACCGACAAGGAGCAACCGATCCATGGGACAGCACGTGTTCGACGAGGCCATCGCCCTGCAACGCACGCAGGGCGACGAGCAGGGCTCGCGCTGGCAGGGCGCCACGCACCCGGCCTACTGGAATATGGTGGGACCTTTCGGCGGGTATTCCGCCGCCCTCATGTTGCAGGCCGTGCTGGATGATCCGCTGCGCCAGGGCACGCCCGTCTCGCTTACGCTGACCTATGCCGCGCCCATCCGCGAGGGCGAGTTCACCGTCGTGACGCAGCGGGTCAGCGCAACGCGCTCCACCCAGCACTGGTCGATCCAGCTGCTGCAAGGCGACGCCGTCGTCGTCAACGCCATCGCCCTGCTCGCCGTGCGGCGTCCCGTCTGGCGCGCCAACGAGTACGTGATGCCCACCGTGCCCGCCGCCGACGCCGTGCCCCGGCACACGCGCGGGCCGGACAGCGTGGCGTGGGTGCATCGCTACGCCTTCCATCCGGTGCGCGGCGGCTTCGATGCGCTCGAGCGGCGCGAACGCCACGACGACAGCACCACCGAGCAGTGGGTGCGCGACGAGCCGCCGCGTGCGCTCGACTTCGCCTCGCTCACCTCGATCTGCGACGTGTTCTTTCCCCGCATCTTCCTGCCGCGCGGTGGCTTCGTGCCGGCCGGCACGGTATCGCTCACCATCCACTATCACGCGGACGAAGCGGCGCTCGCGAGCGCCGGCAGCCAGCATCTGCTGGCGGTCGCGCGTGGCGGCAATTATTCCGGTGGGTTCTTCGACCAGGAAGGCAAGATCTGGGCGCCGGATGGCACGCTGCTCGCGGCCACCCAGCAGATGGTCTGGTACAAGGAGTAGGGCGGGTTGGCGGCCCGCCCGCAGGCGGAGCCGCCAGGCCGGCGAGGCGCAGACGGCGCAAGCGCGCCAGCCTGCCGGCCCCTGGTGAATCAGTCCTTCGCGTAGGTGAACTTGCCGTCGCGAATCACGCCCATCACCACGGCGCGCTCATCGAAGCCCTGGTGGTCATCGGCCGACAGGTTCAGCACGCCATTCGGCACGGTCAGGTTCTGGGTCTGTTCCAGGGCATCGCGCAGCGCCGAGCGGAACTCGGGCGTGCCCGGCTGGACCTTGCCATCGCGCAGCGCGCGACGCACCGCGTTGTCCAGCAGCAGGTAGGCGCCCCAGGCGTCACCGGCAAACTGGGTCACGCTGTCGCGCCCGTGCTTGTCTTCATAGGCTTCGACGAACGCCATGGCGACCTTCTGCGCCGGGTGCGATTCGGGCAGCTCGCGCGCCACCACCACGGGGCCGGTCGGGAAGTAGGTGCCTTCCACGTCCTTGCCGCCGATCTGCAGGAATTGCGGCGAGGCAATGCCGTGCGTCTGGAAGATGCGGCCCTGGTAGCCGCGCTCGACCAGGGTCTTTTGCGGCAGCACCGCCGGCGCGCCCGAACCCGCCACCAGCACCGCATCGGGCCGGGCGGCGATGAGCTTGAGCACCTGGCCGGTCACGCTCGTATCGTTGCGCTGGAAGCGCTCCTCGGCCACGACGTCGATGCCCTGCGCCTTGGCCGCGGCGGAAAACTCGTTCCACCAGCTCGTGCCGTAGGCATCGGCAAAGCCGATGAAGCCCACGCTCTTGACGCCTTCCCGGGCCATGTAGGCGGCCAGGGTCTTGGCCATCAGCGAGTCGTTCTGCGGCATCTTGAACGACCACTGGCGCTTGGGCACGTCCTGCGGCTCGACGATGGTGGCCGAGGCGGCCAGCGCGATCATCGGCGTCTGCGCATTGGCGGCGGCCTCCTGGACGGCCAGGGCGTTGGGCGTCAGGTTGGGGCCGACGATGACGTCGACCTTGGACTCGTTGATGAGCTTGTGGGCGTTGCGCACGGCCTGCGTCACGTCCGAGCCGTCGTCCAGCAGGATGTAGTTCACGCGCTGGTCGCCCAGCGTGCGCGGCCACATCATCACCGTGTCCTTGGTCGGGATGCCGATGGCGGCCCCGGGCCCGGTCGTGCCCAGGTTGATGCCGACGGTGATGTCGGCCCGGGCGGCGGCCGATGCCACCAGGGTGGCGGCGCCCAGCAGGGCGAGGAGCTTGCGCATGGAGGGTCTCCGCAGGTTCGATGTTGGGGGCGATGTTACCGCAGCTTTCCGCCCGGCGCGGCAGGGGCGCAGCGCGGGATTGCTATCATCTTGGGCCATCACATTCCCGGTTCCGCACCCCATGGTCACCGTCGTCAAATGCCCCACCTGTCGCCGCGATGTGCCCTGGCGCGATGACAGCCTCTGGAAGCCGTTCTGCTCGGAGCGCTGCAAGTCCGTCGATCTGGGCGGCTGGGCGTCCGACCGCTTCGTGATCCCCGGGCCGCCCGTCGACGATGACGAGCCCCAGGGCGGGCGCGGCTTCTGACGGTTAGCGAGCGGCGCCGACGGGGCTTGTCCGCGCCCGGCACCGCCCCCATCTGCCAGCCAGCAGGCCGGCAGGCCCCGGCGGGGGCGGGCCGGCAGCCGAAAAGTGCCTTGATTGCAGCGCAGACGCGCTAGAATCAAGGGTTCCGTCTGTCATTCTTGTGGGAATCCCCCATGCCAATCTACGCATACAAGTGCGAAGCGTGCGGTCAGCCGCACGATGCGTTGCAGAAAATCTCCGCTGCGCCCCTCGTCGACTGTCCGGCCTGCGGCAAGCCTGCGCTCGTCAAGCAGGTCACCGCCGCCGGGTTCCAGCTGAAGGGCTCGGGCTGGTATGTCACGGATTTCCGCAATGGTGGCGGGGCCAGCAAGCCTGCGGCGAGCGAGCCGGCGGCGGCCAGCAAGCCTGCCGCCAGCGAGACCTCGACGTCCAGCACGCCTGCCGCACCGGCCGCCTCCAGCACGCCGACGGCCAGCTGAGGCGCAAGGCAGGGCGCCCGGCGATGTCCGGGCTTCCTGCGCCCGCGCACCTTCTCTCATTCGCCATCTTCATCTCCAGGAAGCATTCATGCGTACGTGCTATACCGGCCAGGTATGCCGAGACCAGCTCGGTCAGACCGTCACCTTGTTCGGCTGGGTGCATCGTCGTCGCGATCACGGCGGCATCATCTTCATCGACCTGCGTGACCGCGAAGGCCTGGCGCAGATCGTCTGCGACCCGGACGAAGCCACGTCCTTCGCGGTGGCCGAGCGCCTGCGCAATGAGTTCTGCGTGCGAATCACCGGCCTGGTGCGCGAGCGCCCGCAGGGCACCGTCAACCCGGACCTGAAGTCCGGCGAGATCGAGATCCTCGCGCGCGAGATCGAGATCCTGAATGCGTCGGTGACCCCGCCGTTCCAGCTCGATGACGACAACCTGTCGGAAACCACGCGCCTGACGCACCGCGTCCTGGACCTGCGTCGCCCGCAGATGCAGCGCAACCTGATGCTGCGCTATCGCGTGGCCATCGAAGTGCGCAAGCACCTGGACTCGCTCGGCTTCATCGACATCGAAACGCCGATGCTGACCAAGAGCACGCCCGAAGGCGCGCGCGACTACCTCGTGCCCTCGCGCGTGAACGCCGGCCAGTTCTTCGCGCTGCCGCAGTCGCCCCAGCTCTTCAAGCAGCTGCTGATGGTGTCCGGGTTCGATCGCTACTACCAGATCGTCAAGTGCTTCCGTGACGAAGACCTGCGCGCCGACCGCCAGCCCGAGTTCACGCAGATCGACTGCGAGACCTCGTTCCTCTCCGAGTCCGAGATCCGCGCGATCTTCGAGGACATGATCCGTGGCGTGTTCAGCCGTGTGCAGGGCGTGGAACTCGATGCCGAGTTCCCGACCATGACCTGGGCCGACGCCATGCGCCGCTATGGTTCGGACAAGCCGGACCTGCGCGTGTCGCTGGAATTCACGGACGTCACCGACGTCATGAAGGACGTGGACTTCAAGGTGTTCGCCGGTGCGGCCAACAGCGAAGGCGGCCGTGTCGTGGCCCTGCGCGTGCCCGGTGGCGCCGCGCTCTCGCGCAGCGAGATCGACGCCTACACGCAGTTCGTGGGCATCTACGGTGCCCGCGGCCTGGCCTGGATCAAGGTCAACGAGGCCGGCAAGGGCCGCGAAGGCCTGCAGGCTCCGATCGTCAAGAACCTGCACGACGCGGCGATCGCGGCGCTGCTGGAGCGCACGGGTGCGCAGAGCGGCGACATCATCTTCTTTGGCGCGGACAAGGCCAAGGTCGTGAACGACGCCATCGGCGCGCTGCGCGTGAAGATCGGCCACAGCGAGTTCGGCAAGGCCAATGGTCTGTTCACGGCCGGCTGGCGCCCGCTGTGGGTGGTCGACTTCCCGATGTTCGAATACGACGAGGAAGACCAGCGCTACACCGCTGCCCACCATCCCTTCACCAGCCCCAAGGACGGCCACGAGGATCTGCTCGAGACCAACCCGGGCGCCGCGCTGGCCAAGGCCTACGACATGGTGCTCAATGGCTGGGAAATCGGTGGCGGCTCGGTGCGTATCCACCGCGAGGAAGTGCAGAGCAAGGTCTTCCGCGCCCTGAAGATCGATGCCGAGGAAGCCCGCGCGAAGTTCGGCTTCCTGCTGGATGCGCTGCAGTACGGCGCGCCCCCGCACGGCGGCATCGCCTTCGGCCTGGACCGCATCGTCACGATGATGACCGGCGCCGATTCGATCCGCGACGTGATCGCCTTCCCCAAGACGCAGCGTGCCCAGTGCCTGCTGACGCAGGCGCCGTCCGGTGTGGACGAGAAGCAGCTGCGCGAGCTGCACATCCGCCTGCGCCAACCCGAAGTCAAGACGCCGACCTGATCGGCGTGTCGTGACGCGCCCGCCGCCTGGCGGGCCGTCGCGGCGACGGGAGCCCCCGCATGTCGCGCCTGCGCATCGTCAGCTACAACATCCACAAGGGCCGCTCGGGCCTCATCAGTCGTGCGCGGCTGAGCGAACTTCGGCTCGGCCTGTACGGCCTGGGTGCGGACCTGATCTTCCTGCAGGAAGTGCAGGGCAGAAACGAGCGTGCGGGCATCCTCGATGCCCAGCATGCCTCGCTGGGCGCCGCGCTGCACATGGACGTGGCCTACGGCTGCAACGCCGTGCATCGGTACACCGATCACGGCAACGCCTTGCTTTCGCGCTTTCCCATCCTGTGCCACGAAAACCTGGACGTCTCCGATCACCGGATGGAGCAGCGCGGGCTGCTGCATGCCCAGGTGCGCATCGGCGACCACATGGTGCATTGCTTCGTGGTGCATCTGGGGCTCTTTGGCGGCAGCCGCAGCCGCCAGGCCGAAGCCCTCATCCGCCGCATCGACGACGTGGTGGGCGATACCGAACCCGTGTTGATCGCGGGGGATTTCAACGACTGGAACGACGACCTGTCGGCCACCCTGGTCGATCGGCTGGGGCTGCACGAAGTCTTTGGCTCGGCGCAGCAGACCCGCGGCATCGGCCCGCCGCGGCTGCGCGAGTCCGTCCGCCTGCTGCGCCAGTCGCTCGTGCGGCTGCGCGACGGCACCGGACCGGTCAAGCCGCTGCCCGCGCTGTCCTCGGGCGGCATGCCCGTGGTGGCGCGCCCGCCACGCACCTTCCCCTCGGCCATGCCGGTGTTCCGGCTGGACCGCATCTATCAGCGCGGATTCGCGGTGCAGCGCGCCCGCGTGCTGCGCGGCGCACCCTGGACGCGCATTTCCGATCACGCGCCCCTAATGGCCGAACTCGAACTGCCGTAGCCGGGCACGAACGTCCGGGTCAGGGCTGGAACTGCCCTTCGCCGGGCACGACCCAGGCACCTGCGCACCCCGGGCAACGGGCCCGGGCGCGCCTGTCCCGCGCCCGTGCCGGCGGCCGCCTCGCTGCCCGCTGCTATAATCGGCGCCGTCATTGGGGAGTAGCTGCGTCCCGCCCAGGGATGAGCCCGCGCCAACATGCTTGCCCGCCAGGGCATGGTGCCGGCATCCGCCGTGCCGGGAGTCCGCTCCCGATCACGCCCGGAATGCAAGACCTTTGACCGCAGCAGCCGCCGGCCGGGGGACGTTGCGGTCACAGGTGTCTGCCCGGCCCGGAGGTCCCTCAGTTGGAAGCCTTGCTCGTGTCCACGGGCGTCGTGGCCTTGGCGGAAATCGGCGACAAGACGCAGCTGCTTGCGTTCATGCTGTCGGCCCGATACCGCAAGCCTTGGCCCATCATTCTCGGCATTCTCGTCGCCACCCTGGTCAACCACGGGCTGGCCGGCGTGCTCGCCGAATGGCTCACCACCCGCTTCGAACCCGTCGTCCTTGCCTGGACGCTGGCCGTCACGTTCCTCCTGATGGCGGGCTGGGTGCTCGTCCCCGACAAGCTCGATGACAGCGAGGTGCGCACGACCAGCCGGCTCGGCGTGTTCGGCGCGACGGTGGTGGCCTTCTTCCTGGCGGAGATGGGCGACAAGACCCAGTTCGCCACGGTCGCCATGGTGGCGCAATACCAGGCGTTCGGCGCGGTCGTGGTGGGCAGCACGCTCGGGATGATGCTGGCCAACGTGCCGGCGGTGGTACTGGGCGACCGACTGTCCGGGCGGCTGCCCGTGCGCACCGTGCGCGTCATCGCTGCGGTGATCTTTCTGGCGCTGGCCGTGGCGGCCGGCATGACGGCATGGAACACCTGATGCGTCGCGCCGAATCCTGTTGACGGGCATGGCCATCGGGCGCGCCGCCTGACGCGACGCCGTGGGCCCGCAACCGAGCGGGACCCGCCTGGCGGCGCGGGCAGGACGCCCTGGCGCGCACCACAGGCGTGGCGGCAGGACGCTGGCCGCTAGGCCAGGCTTTTTGCCAGTCGCTCGACGCAGTCCTGCGCCAGCGCGTCGTCGTCGGCTTCCACCATCAGGCGCAGCTTGGGCTCGGTGCCCGAGGCGCGGATCAGCGCACGGCCACGGCCTTCGAGTTCGGCCTGCACGCTGCTCAGGGCTGTCTGCAGGCCGGCGTGCGTGCGCCAGTCCACGGCTGGGTCCAGCGGGACGTTGACGAGCTTTTGTGGGTACAGCGTGAGGTCTGCCAGCAGGGCGTGCAGCGACTGCGACGAGCGCCGCATGGCCGCCAGCACCTGCAGGGCCGCGATGATGCCATCGCCCGTGCTGTGGTAATCCAGGCAGATCAGGTGGCCCGAGCCTTCGCCGCCCAGCAGCCAGCCGCGCTCGAGCATGGCTTCCAGGACGTAGCGATCGCCGACCGCCGCCCGCGTGAATGGCACGCCCAGGTCGGCCATGCGGCGCTCGAAGGCGAAGTTGGTCATGAGCGTGCCCACCACGCCGGCCACCGGGCCTTGCGACAGGCGCTCGCACACGATCGCATACAGCAGCTCGTCGCCGTTGTAGACGCGCCCGCTCGCATCGGCCATCAGCAGCCGATCGGCGTCGCCATCCAGCGAGATGCCCAGATCCGCCTTGTGCTCGCGCACGGCGGCGGCGATCGCTTCGGGGTGGGTCGCGCCCACGCCGTCGTTGATGTTCAGGCCATTGGGCTGGCAACCGATGGCGATGACGGTGGCGCCCAGTTCGCGAAACACGTCCGGCGCGATGTGATACGCCGCGCCGTGGGCGGCGTCCACCACGATGCGCAGGCCGGTGAGGTCCAGCGCATTGGGAAAGCTGCTCTTGCAGAACTCGATGTAGCGGCCGGCGGCATCGCCCAGGCGCTTGGCACGGCCCAGGCGCTCGGAAGGCTCGCATCCCAGGGGCTCGCTCAGCACGGCCTCGATGCGCGCTTCGATCTCGTCGGGCAGCTTCATGCCGCGGTCCGAGAAGAACTTGATGCCGTTGTCCTGATACGGATTGTGCGAGGCGCTGATGACGATGCCCGCGGACAGGCGCAGGGCGCGCGTCAGGTAGGCGATGGCCGGCGTGGGCATGGGGCCCGCCAGCAGCACGTCGACCCCGGCGGCCGAGAGCCCGGCTTCCAGCGCGGATTCCAGCATGTAGCCGGACACGCGGGTGTCCTTGCCGATCAGGACCATGGGGCGTCCGTGCAGGGCGGGCTGCTGAGCCAGCACGCGGCCTGCGGCATAGCCCAGGCGCAGCGCGAACTCCGCATTGATGACCGGGCCGCCGACGTGACCACGGATGCCGTCGGTGCCGAAAAATTCGCGTTGTGTCATGGGGTGTGCTTCACAGGGAAAGTTGAACGTGGTGCCAGACGGCGAGTGCGTCCACGGTGGCCGCCACGTCATGTACGCGCAGCAGTGTAGCGCCCCGGCTGACGGCCGCAAGCGCGCCGGCCAGGCTGCCGGCCAGGCGTGCCTCGACCGGGCGTCCCGTCACGGCGCCAATCATCGACTTGCGAGACAGGCCGGCCAGCACAGGGTAGCCCAGCGCGCGCAATGCATCCAGCCTGGCCAGGAGGGCAAAATTCTGGTCCACGGTTTTGCCAAAGCCCAGGCCCGGGTCCAGCACCAGGCGATCGCTCGCGATGCCGGCCGCCTGCAGCTGCGTGCAGCGCTCGGCCAGCCAGTCGCGCACCTCGGCCACCACGTCGCCATACGTCGGGGGCTCGAGCTGCATCGTGCGCGGCTCGCCGCGCATGTGCATGACGACCAGCGCGCAGGAGGGATGGCCGGCCGCGGCGGCCGCGGCCTGCGGATCCCGGAAGCCGCCCACGTCGTTGAGCATGTCGGCACCGGCCGCCAGGGCGGCCCGCATGACGGCCGGCTTGCGCGTGTCCACCGACAGCGGCACGCCGGCGTCGCGCAGGCCCTCCAGGACGGGCACGACGCGGGCGATCTCCTCGTCGTCGGCCACGGTATGGGCGCCGGGACGCGTGGACTCACCGCCGATATCCAGGATGTGCGCGCCCTCGGCGACGAGCGCCAGGCCATGCGCGATGGCCGCATCGGCCGCCACGTAACGGCCGCCGTCGGAAAACGAGTCGGGCGTGGCATTGACGATGCCCATGACGAGGGGGGCATCGGTGGACAGGGTGAAACGTCCGCAGGTCAGCATGGCAACAAGGGCAGGGCAGAAAAAAGAAAGCCGGGATCGAGGATCCCGGCTTGTGAGCGCACCGACGTCAGGCGTCAGGCAGTCGCAGCGGCGTTGCCGGCCGCGACACCACCGGCAGGCGGCGTGGCGGTCGAGTCGCCCGAGCTGTCGCTCGGCGGCGTGGGCGGACGCGGATCGCGGCCGGCCATGATGTCGTTGATCTGGTCGGCATCGATGGTTTCCCACTCGAGCAGGGCGCGGGTCATGACTTCGACCTTGTCACGTTGCTCTTCGAGGATCTGGCGCGCCACGGCGTACTGCTCGTCGATGATGCGACGCACCTCGTTGTCGACCTTCTGCATCGTGGCTTCGGACACGTGGGTCGTCTTGGTCACGCTGCGGCCGAGGAACACTTCGCCTTCGTTGTCGGCATACACCATGGGGCCGAGCGAATCGGTCATGCCGTAGCGCATCACGATGTCGCGGGCGATGGTGGTCGCACGCTCGAAGTCGTTCGAAGCGCCCGTCGTCATCTGGTTCATGAAGATCTCTTCGGCGACGCGACCACCGAACAGCACGGCGATGGTGCTCAGCAGGCGGCTCTTGTCCATGCTGTAGCGATCGCCTTCGGGCAGCTGCATCGTCACGCCCAGGGCACGGCCACGCGGGATGATGGTGACCTTGTGCACCGGGTCGGTCTTGGGCAGCATCTTCGCGACGATGGCGTGACCGGACTCGTGGTACGCCGTGTTGCGGCGCTCTTCCTCGGGCATCACGATGGAGCGGCGTTCCGCGCCCATGATGATCTTGTCCTTGGCCTTCTCGAAGTCGGACATGTCGACCATGCGGCCGGCGCGGCGTGCGGCAAAGAGGGCAGCCTCGTTCACCAGGTTGGCCAGGTCCGCGCCCGAGAAACCGGGTGTGCCGCGGGCCAGCACGGACGCATCGACGTTGGGCGCCAGCGGCACCTTGCGCATGTGCACCTTCAGGATCTGCGCGCGGCCACGCACGTCCGGCAGCGACACCACGACCTGGCGGTCGAAGCGGCCCGGGCGCAGCAGCGCCGGGTCCAGCACGTCCGGACGGTTGGTCGCGGCGATCACGATGATGCCCTGGGTGGTCTCGAAACCATCCATTTCCACCAGCATCTGGTTCAGCGTCTGTTCGCGCTCGTCGTTGCCACCACCCAGGCCTGCGCCACGCTGGCGGCCGACGGCGTCGATTTCGTCGATGAACAGGATGCAGGGGGCGTGCTTCTTGGCGGTCTCGAACATGTCGCGAACGCGCGAGGCGCCCACGCCGACGAACATTTCCACGAAGTCCGAACCCGAGATGCTGAAGAACGGCACCTTGGCCTCGCCGGCGATGGCCTTGGCGAGCAGGGTCTTGCCGGTGCCGGGCGAGCCGACCATCAGCACACCGCGCGGGATGCGCCCGCCCAGCTTCTGGAAGCGGGTCGGGTCACGCAGGAAGTCGACCAGTTCCTGCACGTCTTCCTTGGCTTCGTCGCAGCCCGCGACGTCGGCAAAGGTGGTGACGTTGGTCGCCTCGTCCAGCAGGCGTGCCTTGGACTTGCCGAAGTTGAACGCGCCGCCCTTGCCACCGCCTTGCATCTGACGCATGAAGAAGATCCACACGCCGATGAGCAGCAGCATCGGGAACCAGGACACGAAGATGCTCATCAGCAGCGAAGGCTCTTCGCGCTGCTTGCCGGACACCTGCACGCCCGACTTCATCAGGTCGCTGACCATCCACAGGTCGCCCGGGGACGTCAGCGAATACGGACGGCCGGACTGCGGCGTCACGTACAGCACGTCACCCTGCACGTCGACCGTGCGAATGCGGCCATCGCGCGCGTCCTGCATGAACTGGGTGTAGGAAACCGACTCTGCGCCCGGTCCGCGGCCTTCAAACTGCTTGAAGACCGTGAACAGTACCAGTGCGATGACCATCCACACTGCTACTTTGGAAAAGGTATTGTTGTTCAAGCTCGATCTCCTGCGTGCACATGCCGGCGGAATGTCATGTCCGCTGGCCGGCCGATGGTACAACTGAAGCGATATCGCACTGCGCGCGCGGTATCCGACGATAGGCTGCCGCCTGATTTTACCCTTGATGCGAGGGGAGGGCGCATCAGCGCACGTTTGGTTTCAGACGTCGGCCAACGATGAAAGTTTCCGCCGACCGATCCCGCGACGCCTTGGGCTTGCGCTCGACGACGCGTGTGAAGATTTGTTTCATGTCCTGGACGATCTGGGAGAACCCGCTGCCATGAAAGGCCTTCACGATGAGAGCCCCCTCGGGGGTGAGATGGGCGCGCGCAAAATCCATGGCGATCTCGCACACGTGCTGGATGCGGGCGGCATCCGCCACGCCCACGCCGGACAAGTTGGGGGCCATGTCCGAAAGCACAAGGTCCACCTGCGCGCCCTCGAGCCAGGCTTCGAGCTGGTGCAGGACGGCGTCCTCGCGAAAGTCGCCCTGGATGAAATCGACGCCCGCCACGGGTTCCATGGGCAGCATGTCGAGCGCCATGACGCGCCCCTGCATGACGCCGCCGGGGCCCACCAGGCGCTCGCGCACCACCTGGGACCAGCTGCCGGGCGCCGAGCCCAGGTCCACCACCACGTCGTTCGGCTTGAGCAGCTTCTCGGTATCCAGGATCTCGGTCAGCTTGAACGCTGCGCGCGCCCGGTAGCCGCGCTGCTGCGCGAGCTTCACGTAGGGGTCATTCATGTGCTGGCGGAGCCAGTCTTTGGAGAATCGGTTCTTGGCCACGTTGCTTTCGTTCGTTCAACCGGCGCCGGGTGCCGGTACAATTCGTTCCATCATGCCCATCATTGAACTAGAGTCCAAGATGCGCAGCGCACTGCGCGCTGCCGCCCATCCCCTGCGTCCCGTCGTCCAGATCGGCGACAAGGGCCTGTCCGATGCCGTCCTGAAGGAAATCGACCGCGCGCTTGCGGCGCATGGCCTCATCAAGGTCCGCGTGAGCGGTGACGACCGCGAGCAGCGCCTGGCGATGCAGAACGATGTCTGCGAGCGCCTGGACTGCGCTGCCGTCCACCACCTGGGCAAGACGCTCATTTTCTATCGTCCCACGCAAGACGATCCTCAGGCGCGCAAGCTCCTGGAGGGCCGTCTGCCCGTGTCGGCCAGCACGCTCGGCGTGCAGCCGCGCAAGCCGGATGCGCCCCACGTGCCCAAGAAGCTGGCCGCGGAAGGCAAGCCGGCGCCGGTGCGTCGCAAGGTCGAGAAGACCGTTGCCCGGGACGAAACCGCCATGTCCCCGCGCGAACGCTACCTGGGTGCTGCGGGCCGCAAGGCATCGCCCGCCCGTCCTGCTCGCGTGGGCAGCGCCCTGTCGCTGCGGGCCGGTGCGCGCAACCGCCCTGCGGCTGCCGCAGGCAAGGCCCTGAGCGGCGCGGCGCGCAAGCGTTCGACCAAGGCCTGACAAGCCACACGCCCCGGGCCTGCGCGGCACCGGGGCGTGCGGATGATGCCGGTGCACTCGGCACCGGCAGCGAATCACAGATAACGCACTTCCAGGATCGCGTACTCGCGAATGCCGGACGGTGCCTGCACGTCCGCCACGTCGCCGGCGCGCTTGCCGATCAGGGCGCGGGCGATCGGGCTCGACACCGAGATCAGGTTCAGGCGGATATCGGCTTCGGTGTCGCCCACGATCTGGTACGTCACGGTGTCGCCGCTCTCGAGGTCCTCGAGATCGACCGTGGTGCCGAACACCACGCGGCCGTCCGCCTCGAGCTGGGTGGGGTCGATGAGTTGCGCGTTGGACAGCTTGGCTTCCAGGTCGCTGATGCGGCCTTCGATGAAGCCCTGGCGTTCCTTGGCAGCGTCGTACTCGGCGTTTTCCGAAAGGTCGCCTTGGGCGCGCGCTTCAGCGATCGAGTTGATGACGGAAGGGCGTTCCACCGTCTTCAGACGATGCAATTCTTCCTTCAAGCGCGCGGCGCCGCGCACCGTCAACGGGATGGCAGCCATGGGATGTCTTCCTGGGGGATTCAAGTCAAAACGACAAAAGCAAAAACAAGCCCCGACTCAATGAGTCGGGGCCGTTGGGTGTCTGGTCATTGTGGCGGAAGTCGACGCAACTTGCAAGACTGCGCCCTGGGGCCGGGCCCCGGGTTTGCGTAGCGCACAGCTATGGCACACTTCGGCCTGTCCCACCCTTTGCCGCCTCGAATGTCGATCGAATCCACACCGCCAAGCCGCCTCGTCATCGCCACCCGACAAAGCCGCCTTGCCCTCTGGCAGGCCGAGCACGTCAAGGCGCGCCTCGAGGCGCTGTATCCCGCCTGCGTGGTCGAGCTCCTTGGCATGACCACCCGGGGCGACCGCATCCTCGATCGCACGCTCTCCAAGGTGGGGGGCAAGGGCCTTTTCATCAAGGAACTCGAGACGGCCCTGGTCGATGGGCGCGCCGATCTCGCCGTGCATTCGCTCAAGGACGTGCCGGTGGACCTGGACGCGACGTTCTCCCTCGCCGCAGTCATGACGCGCGAGGATCCACGCGACGCGTTCGTGTCCGGCACCTACGACAGCCTGGCCGCCATGCCGCCGGGCAGCCGGGTGGGGACCTCCAGTCTGCGTCGCGAATCCCAGATCCGCGCGCGCTTTCCCGAACTCACGGTGCTGCCGCTGCGCGGCAACCTGGACACGCGCCTCGCCAAGCTGGATCGCGGCGAGTACGACGCCATCGTGCTGGCCGCGGCCGGCCTGACACGCCTGGGGCTGGGCGAGCGAATCCGCGGTCTGCTGTCCGTGGAAGACAGCCTGCCGGCGGCCGGGCAGGGCGCGCTTGGCATCGAAGTGCGCGCGGACCGCGCCGACCTGCATGCCTGGCTGGCACCTTTGTCCGATGCCGTCAGCCTTGCCTGCTCCACCGCGGAACGCGCAGTGTCGCGTGCCCTGGGCGGATCGTGCCAGGTGCCGCTGGCGGCCTACGCCGAACCGGCCGCCGATGGCGCCTCGCTGTACCTGCGGGCGCTGGTGGCGCGTCCGGACGGCAAGACCGTCCTGCGTGCAGAACAGATGGGCTCGGCCGCCGATGCCGATCGCCTCGGGCGTCTGGCCGCGGAAAGCCTGCTGGCGGAAGGGGCTGACCGACTGCTCGCCACCGTGGCCGAGATCGTCGCCGACGACTCGGTCCAGTCGCGGTGAGCGGCGCGCCGGACGAGCCGCACGACGACGCGCCGCCAGCCACGCGCCGGGTCGTGCTGACCCGGCCGGCCGGTCAGTCCGCCCTGCTCGTGGAAGCGCTGCACGCGGCGGGCTGGCAGGTCCATGACTGGCCCGCGCTGCTGTTGACCGGCCTGCCCGCGCTGGATGTCCCGCATCCGGGTGCCTTCGACCTGGTCATGTGCGTGAGCGGCAACGCCGTGCGTTTCTATTTCGAGCAGCTGGCCACGGCGCGGGGGACGGAATCAGTCGTCTGGCCCGTGGGCGTGCCGATCGCCGTGGTCGGCCCCTCCAGTGCGCAGGCCGTGCGCGATGCGGGCGGCGCACGCATCGATGTCATCCAGCCGGCCGATGATGTGGCCACCTTCGATTCCGAGGCGCTCTGGGCCCGGTTGTCGGCGCTGCCCGAGCTGCCGCGCAACGTGCTGATCGTGCGCGGTGGCGCGGGGCCGACCGGCGAAGGCCGGTCCTGGCTTGCCGAGCGCCTGACGCAGGCGGGCGCGCACGTGACGCTGTACTCGGCCTATCGGCGCGCACCTGCCATCTGGCCGGCCCAGCGTCTGCGCCAGCTGCGCGCCTGGCGCGCCGGCGGGCATCGGCCTGTTTGGCACATTTCCAGCCGCGAGGCGCTGAGCGCCATCGTGGATCAGATCGGTCCCGAGGACGCGGTGGCCGGCTGGCTGGGCGCGCGCGTGGTCGTGGGCCACCCGCGCATCGCCGACGCGCTGGAGCGCGTGGTGCTGAGTTGCGGCGCCGCGACACGGCGGACCGAAGGACCTGGGGCGGCGGCGGAACCTTCGCGCGTCGTGATACAAACGAGCATGCCGACGGACGCCGCCGTGCTCGCCACCATCGTCAACTAGAATTCCACGCATGAGCATCCAAGACGACAACGACAAAGCCGCTCGAATCGGCGACGGTGTGCCGGGCGACGTACCGGTGACTTCCCCTCAGGCCCCGGCACGCGCCGCGGCCTTCGATACGCCCGACG
>JAAIGF010246652.1_pt1 | contig 65859 bp, 61 predicted proteins | sample 6487441 | NCBI WGS metagenome assembly JAAIGF01 (sample SAMN13974129, study PRJNA590717) | phyllosphere metagenome | biome: pepper field; feature: multiple bacterial spot infested pepper fields; material: pepper leaves; isolation source: leaves from pepper fields | host: Capsicum annuum ...
CTAACAGTATCATGATACTGTTAGCATGACCACATTCTGCACCCATAAAAATCCCAAAACCACTGCCTTCACTCCAATTATCTCTGCTCAGTAGTGGATTTTCGCGCTTCCAGGTCGCATTTCACCCTAAACTTCGCATTTTCATCAGGTTACCCGTAAGCTCCACCATAATAAATTATATATTTAAGCGCACCTACCCAGTCTGCAAATATATATTTCTATATATGCAGCATGATAAATTTAGCAATTATATATTCCAAGGCTTTAGCTTTCTATCTCACCTCTTTCCTTCATCGAGAAAACATCCACCGTTCACGAAACTCGCCGAGTTCGCGTTATCACCATTCCCTGCTCGATCCGCCGTCAAAGCAACGAGCCATTCTCACCGGGGCGCTAAAAGCTACCTCGAAACTTTATGTATGTGGCACCTTTCAGCGCCCCCAATTTACCAAGTTTAACTCTGCAATCCGACACACGGGCCCTGTGTGTCGGCCAGCACCCTATGTTCTTTCCTCATCGCACCCCTACGAACACATCCCTTCTTTATTCAAGTCATCGTCAAAATACCCAATCAGAAGCAGAAGCCGTTCCGCTCCATAAGAGTCACCAACGGTTCTCCTGCTTGCAAAGCAGATATTCATTGCTCACCGAGCTCAATCGCGATGGGCGCGTCTTCCCATCAAAACAAAACCCGCTGCCTTCTTCACCTGGAACTACCAGTGCGAGAACGCAACGGGAACATAGTAAGTGAGTTTAGCGGCGTGGGGAAAAATTAAATCAGCTAAGCTCAAAATTTAACGGAGCCCAATAATCAAAAAATTCTTTGACTTCTTTTTTTGGTTCGACCACTGCGCTTTTGACAAGGGTTGAGTAAGTCTTACCGCCCGCCTCAGTGATATATTTAACTAAATTAGCTATTTCAGCTTCTTTTGCAGCGAAAAGAAATATATCTCTGTCATCGCTAATATAGAGAACCGAAGATGCTGTAAGAACCAACTTATCAACATCAACAAACTGGCTCTCCAGCCTCACGGCATCTTCAAACGAGCTCAGCGTGATCGCATCAGATTCGGAATCCTTTAACGAAAGCCTTAAGGTCTTTCCTCGAAACAATTCATCGAAAGCTTCATACTCAAAATCATCCAGCCAATCAGTTCCAAAAAAAACCTTATAACCATTGCTTACACAGAAGTTTTTGCTAATGCCGTAGCGATCAAAATACATCATGAACCTCAACTAGACGGTGCGCCAGGATATCTATACTTACGAAAAGGCCGTCCATTAGGCTTGATTATGTCAAGCGTCGGACCGTTGCTCTTACTGTTTGGACGAACGGTTACTGTTCGTCCGTCCGAGAGATTTCCTATTCTGACCCCGTTTCCCTTATCTACGAAATCGCCGCCGACGAGATCGTCGAAATCCTTATTGGCGTCGTCAAACGTACCAGGGCGGTCTTTGTTGAAGTCTTTATCACCCGGCTTTTGGGTGGAATCAGAGTCCATCTCATCAATCTTCTCTTGCTCTCTTTTCTTCTTCGCCTCGGCACAATCACCAGTACACTCACCGGGATCACTTTCTGACGTCTCAGAGTGGCTCTCATTGTACATCTGGTATAATTCGTAGGCGCCGTAAGCAAGCAATGCTGCGCCAAGCGCAATTCCAAGCGGACCACCGATCAAAGCAGGAGCGGCACGTGAAGCCAGTCTTGCCGCCACACCTGCTGCAGCCCGAGCCTCAACGCCGCCAATTGCCAGTGAACTCAAGCCCTCTCTCCGTTAGCCGCTGCGTTGGCCATGAAACCCATCATCTCATCAAGGCGCTTGTCCGGATTGCCACCCTTCAAATGATCCCGAATCTCAGGCGACTGAATGAACCGGCCTTCACTGGCACTCATCAAATAGGTCCATTGATAAAAGCCGCGCTCGGTACGAAGCCCATGTGCGCGGGCCTGCTGCTCATAGCGCTCCATACATATCAACGCTTGTTCATCATTGAGACCGTCGAGGAGATGCGGTGTCGAGTTTCGAAACAATGAAACCCGTTTGCGCCGCGAGGCTTCAAGCCGAATATCAGACATCGCTTCTATATTCTTCCGGGTAAGGCTTAACACGCTTTGAGGTGGAACATCAGTTCCTTTGCGCGCTCGCTTCAACCCACCGCCCCACGCAGAATCTGGCGCAAAGATTATCTGCTCGGCAGGACCGAAAAGCGTTGCCACCTGCGCTTCATCCAGAACAGGAATGACCTGCATAAGGACATTGGCGTCGGCATGACGAAAAATGAGCCGTTCGTAACCAGGAACACTCAATCGATCAGAGGTTACATCCTCTTCAGCGGCGACAGCGATGTCTCGCAGATCGCCAGCTCCCTGCATTTGCGGGTTACCATCATCCCGATCCGACTTAGGAACACGTATCGTATTTAATCCACGCAGATGGCGGTAAAGCGTTTCTGCATCAAGCTTATTGTCTCCGCTCCAGAAGACCAGAGCAGGCTTGCCGTCGCTAAGCGCAATCATTGCTCGCAACCGCGCGACGACTACCGACGGGTCGGCGACCATTCCAGGCAGCATACCGCCGCCGGTCGCATCTCCACTCTTCAGCCATTCCACCATCATTTCAGTTAAAGCGGCAGAGCGCTCAGCCAACACTTCATCCGAAACGTCACCGTCGTCACCATCCGACATAGGCTCAAGGGATGTTGGCGGTACACTTGCGTGATAGGGGTCGATCAGCCAAGGACCACCGAGTATGACGGAATAATCGCCACCGGCATAGCGGTAGAGCGGGCGGTGTGCGACATCAGCATTCTTCAAAAGACGCGGCAGATTCTCAAACTGCGACCCGTCCATGACAGCGTAGATGCGCTTGTCATCGGCTTCGCAAAGCTCCGAGATCGCCTTCGACAACGCCTGCGAGACTGACGACATTCCACTCTCACTGTTGGCCTCAGTCCCCATCAGCCTATCCCCGCATGAGTGGCTTGGATTGCGATGCCATGCTCTTCTGGCACTCCGTGGCTCCGGCTTCACCCGCGCCAGAACCGCCATCGTCACCAATGAACACATTTGGCGAGCCAGTCTGCGCTTGACCACCGCAATCAATCGCATCCCCGATGCGACCAGCGGGCTCGCCATTGATAAAAACTGTCGACGAGCCGGCCGCGAGCTTTCGACCATGCGTTGGCTCCGGGCAGACTGGGCAGCCGTGGGGGACGTAGGCATCACCCACACGCATCAACGGCTTATTGTTGACGAAAACGTTTGGACTTCCGCCGGTCGCAAGCGTGGGCGGGAAGTGGCAGGAGTGACCAGAACCTATGTCAGTGCGACGATGAGCAGGAGCCATTTTAATACCTCAAAACTAGCCACTGGTTTTTCGATTAGTGCTTCCAAGTCTCCGCCTATACGGCATCGAACGTAACTCCGCTGAAATAAAAGCCTATGATCGAGAAATCGGCACCCAACAAAACTTGATAATTTTCCGTGTCCGAGCGAAAAATGTCGCCGGTCCAAGCCTCATCATCGATCACAACGATGACGCTATCGCTATCCAAGCAAATTAATGGGGAGGAACTCAAATAGGACGGTACACTGAAAACGCATTCTTTCAAAATAGATGCTCGGATTCTCGCAGAGTTATATTTTAAGAAATCAGTATTGTCTGGTCTAATCCTGGTTTCAACTCCTGTAAGATATACGACACCGTCTGAAGCCCTTTCTACAAGTGAGAATACCATATCGATATCATGCCAAGTAACCACAAGCACTTCTTCATTATTGATATGAGGAAATGATGACTCGCGAATTGAACCTCGGAATGAGAATGAGTAGTAGTTCAATCCGTATATGGCTTGAACTTCATCGAATGGCCCAAATATAACTTTAGATTTATCCATACCATCACTACTTGTACAAAAAATGAAGAATTGTCCAATCGTCCATGCGCATTACCACCTCAAGCATGTATTTCTTGGCATTTCCTTGCTTGTCGTATTTTTCGATTTCAAGCAGAAACTTCATCGCTCCCTTTGCACCTTGAGGATCGGCAACACGCCGCCCGTATCGGACTGCGAGGTAGAGGATGTGAGTGGGAACATAACGTCCAGCTTCCGCCATATGAGCGGCAGTTGTGCCGGTGAACCTAAAAACCTGCCTCTGAGTTAACGTACGAAAAGCAACTCTTAGTCCAACCAGCGCCGATCTACTAATTCTAGCGGCAGCTAACCCTATAACAGCAGATCGACCTACCTGACGACCTGCTGCGGCAGCTACCTCGCCACCTCCACGTAGTATCCATCGTATCTCCGTGATACCCACGAAAAGTAATATGATGTCTTCCACGATGTAAACATTCTCAAGCGGCTTTTCCTCGATTGAGACAAATTTACCTTCGATGTCGTATATTGTCTTTACGCCAGCTCGTTCATCGATCCAACCAACAACGGCATTAGACTGCTCATCAAAAACTGGCTTCCATGACTCGGCTACACCAGGTAATCTTGCTGCAAATATATCATCAGATTCATGATGCTGCACATCTGCATCAAGCTCCACACCAACTTCTGTTCCATTGTAAGTCATCTTAAAACTCGGACTAGTTCAAATCGATTCTGTTGCCGCGTATCGCTACAGAAATACCCTCAACTACTATTTTTCCGTCAGATGTCATCTTGATCTTCGATTTTCCGCATCGGAACTCGATGCTTTGCCCAGAGCTTACTATGACGTGCTGATTACCCGAGATCAGGACACTTTTTCCGGACGCGATCGATTTAGAGCCATTGGAAATCTCTGAACTATTACCGACAGTTCTCATCGATGATTTCCCAGCAACATGCACCAAAAAGTCGCCAGGTCCTTTAAACGGGTCGTCAAGAATCTGATAGGTATCTTTAAGCTTCAAAAATTGATCGAAAACCCTCAGATCATTGTCGGTCCGAGCATCGACCGATTTGGACAGACCGACTGATAGCCGCAAGTTGCCCTCAACTTGGGTCGTTTTGTTTTTTCTAATTTGAGAGGTCAAATCTTTAGACACTACTAAGCTTTTATTGCCGTCAACCCTCTCAAAACTATCGTGTCGCACATAAATAACTTGATCATTCCCGACAACCTGAGAAGAGTTATTCTCGACTTCGACGTCCATATCACGCTCCGCATGCACATAAATCTGCTCTCGTAGTTTGTCATCTTCGAAGCTCAGCTCGTTGAATCCTCGACCTTTGTGCGTATTCGTTCTAAAAGTACTTTTCGTCTTATTCGCCGGTAGTTCATATGGCACCACCTGCTTCGCATTCGGCACGACGCCCGTTACTAGCGGCCTGTCCGGATCGCCATCAACGAAGGCAACCATCACCTCCATTCCAATGCGCGGGATGATCTGACCGCCCCAGGTGGAGCCCGCCCAGCTTTGCGCTACCCGCACCCAGCACGTATCTGTGCCATCCTTCTTTGCCTTGCGGTCCCATGGGAACCACAGTTTGATGCGGCCATATTGATCCGGGTGGATTTCCTCACCCTCGGGACCGGCTACGATGGCAACCTGCGTGCCTTCGATACGCGGACGCTTGGTGGTTCGATGCGGGGTCAGCGGCACGCGTGAGGGGATGGCCTCGAACTGGTTGCGGTATTCCGGTTCATTGCTGTTGGTCTCATAGGAGCGATCCACGATGGTGTGGCTTGCCCTGATGATCACATGCTCCTCATACTCATGCTCGGGATGCGCCACTTCGTATGGGGTGAAGCGGCGACCGGCTTCGAGGATGCGCGATGTCGAACCACCGAAGACGCGGTCGTGATCGGCTTCGGTGGCTTGCGTTCTGAGTTTCTGGGCACGTTCTGCTTCGGCCACCGTTTTGATGCGGGAAGGATATTCGTAAAGCTCGCGCTTGGTCGCATCGGGCATCTGCACAAGAGATGGCGTCATTGAGCCCGGCACCATCGAAGGGGTCTCGAAATTCCAGTCAGCTCCAGCGCGCTGGCCCGGCACGTAGGAAAAACGACGTGCCCAGTCATTGATATGGTTGCGATCCGATGAGCCCTGTGCCAGTCTTACTCTGCTTTCGCCTTCAGCAGCGGGCATTGGTCCAAGCCAGCCATTGGCGGTATCTGCGATATGCAGCTTGTGAGAACCATCCTCATGGCTGAACCAGTAGAACAGCCCATCCTCTTCCAGCCTACGCAGGAGATAGTCGAGGTCCGGCTCATTAAACTGAACGCTGTAATGTTGAGCAGGCGGAGGGGTGATAATCCCTGATGTATCGGGGGCTGGAATGCCGTGTTCGGAAAACAGCGTCTCGGCAATCTCCACCGTCGTTTTGTCCATCCAGATGCGGCAGTCGGAGCGGCGCGATAGCAGCCACATCTGTGGGCGAATGGTCATGGCGTAGGAGCGCAGGCCGCGGGTGATCGGTGGGCCTTCATGCAGTTCCGTCACCAGACCGTTGAACGGGCGGCGGATGCCGCTTCCTTCTTCGCCATCACCTTGGCTGACTTCCACCGAAACATCGACCAGACGACCGATCAGCTCTTCCGGCTTGACCGCTTCCTTCTTGGCGCGGACGCTGAGGCGAATTTCGAAGAGTTGGGAGACGCCCTCGTTGACGACCATGCGTTCCGGCAGAAGCTGATCCTCGCCCAGCGGCGACTTGACCTTGAGGACGCGGCTCGCCTGGATGAAGTCAGACGATGAGGGCTGGTCGGTCATGGTGAACCTCAAGTGCTATCGCAAAAAATATCGTTCGGCTGTCAAAATTTACACTTAATGCAATCAAACATTGTGGCAAAAACGTGGTGACTTGTCATATTTATACAACCTAAATGAATGTCGATTGGAGATTTTCGTTGATATTTCAATTAATGTGCGCAGACTTACCTGACGTCAGGTTGTATGCAGTCTTTATAGCGAGGGGAAATGTCTGTCTTGCGCCTGCGATCTTTACGCAGCGAGAGGAGTACGGTTTTCGGCTTGAAAATGAGAGAAGCCTGGCAAGCGATATTGCCAAGCTTCTTTCATAGCGCACTGGTTATGTAGTGAGCGGCGACGTCTTTGTTTCCGAATTAATCAAAGCCGACCATCAGCTTGTCCAGCGTTATCGGCAAATCCCGCACGCGCACGCCTGTTGCGTTGTAAACGGCATTGGCGACAGCGGCTCCGACGCCGGTGATGCCGATTTCGCCGATGCCGCGGGCGCCCATCGGGGCCTGAGGGTCGGGCTTGTTTGTGTAGAGGATTTCGATCGGCGGTACATCCATTTGCACCGGCACGTGGTAATCTGCCAGCGATGCGTTGACGATGCGTCCTGTTCGCTCGTCGAAATTGGTTTCTTCGGTCAGCGCCAAACCAATTCCCATGATGATGCCGCCCTTGAACTGGCTGGTCGCCATTTTGCTGTTCAGTATTTGACCGGCGTCGTAGGAGCCGAGGAAGCGTGAAACTCGTGTTTCGCCGGTGAGTGCGCTGACACGCACCTCGCAGAACTGCGCGCCATAGGAATGCATGGAGAAGGCTTCCATCTCCGCTGGCGGAGGGCCTTCGGCTTCGCACACAAGTTCGTCTCGTCCCGCCCGGCGGAGAATGGATTGGTAACTTTCGAAACGACTTTTATCGCCCACATGCGAAAGCCCGCCGTCCCTCGGTTCGACATCGGCAAGCGCCAACCCGGCGAGAGGTGAGTCATTTCCGGCGAGCTTGATCAGTTCCTCCACGAACACTTCAGTCGCTGCGATCACCGCGCCGCCGATTGAGGCTGTTTGGGTCGAGCCTCCGGCGATAACGCCGCGCGGCAGTTTGCTGTCGCCGTATTCGAACGTCACGTGATCCAACGGCAAACCAAGCCGCGCAGCGAGGTGTTGCACCTGAGCCGTGGCGGTTCCCATGCCCATGTCATGCACGGCGGTTGAAACCGTTACATGACCGTCCGCCGTCAGTTTTATCCGCGCCGCGCCGCCGGGGAAGCGGTGATAGGGATAGGTGGCGGTGGCGCACCCCAGGCCAATGAGCCATTCGCCATCGCGTCTCTGGCGCGGGGTCAGGCTTCTTTTGTGCCAGCCGAACTGTTCTGCACCTTTGTCATAGGCTTCGATCAGATAACGCGAAGAGAAGCGTTTGCCGGTTGTCGGGTCCTTCTCAGGTTCGATGCGGCGGCGCAGTTCGATGGGATCCAGTCCCAACTTCTCGGCAAGTTCATCGAGTGCGCATTCCAGCGCGAAGGTGCCGACGGACTCGCCTGGGGCACGCATGAAGGTGTTGGCGAGCATATCCATATCGGCGACATTCTGGCCGATGTAGAAGTTTCTGGCAGCGTAAAGATGGCGAGCTGGGAAGGTGAACTGCTCCGGACAGGCGTTATGCGATGTCATCGCCGCTGTGCCTGTGTGGATCAGCGCATCGAGCGTACCATCGGCCTTTGCGCCGAGCGCCACGCGCTGTTCGGTTACAGTGCGACCGCCGATAATTCGGAAGACGCCTTCACGGGAAAGCATGATCCGCACGGGCCGACCGGCAAGTTTGGCCGCAGCGCAGGCAAGGATTTGATGATCCCAGAAACATTTGCCGCCAAAGCCGCCGCCGACATAAGGCGACGTCACATGCACCTTGGCGACATCGATGCCGAAAATATTGGCGAGCTGCCCTGTCGTCAGATCGAGCAACTGGCTGGCATCATGAACGCGCAATTCGTCATCGTTCCAGAAGACTGTTGCCGCATGCAGTTCGATGGCGTTGTGGTTATGGCGTGGCGTGCGGTAGATGAGGTCGACCTTGACGTCCGCATTGGCGAGCGCCGCCTCGGCGTCGCCGATCTCGACGTAAGGCGGCTGGCCAAGGAGGTTGTCGAGTTGCCGGGGTGATTTCTTCGCTGCTTCGAAGGAGGTGATTGCCGGTAGCATTTCATATTTCGCCACGACCAGCGACGCTGCATAGTCAGCCTGCTCCTGCGTTTCGCCCAATACAAGGGCAATGGGCTGACCGTTCCAGTGGATCTCGTCGTTCTGCATGACCGGAAGATTGCTGGATCCGGCTGCGGTGGGAGACGACATCATCAGGGATGGCGCCTTCATCCGCGGCGCGTTCTTATAGGTCATGACGAGGATGACGCCGGGTGCTGCCTCTGCCTTGCTCACATCCAGTTCGGTGATGCGACCGCGCGCGACGGTGCTGAAAGCAAGTGCTGCATAGCTGATGTCATCATAGGGAAATTCCGCCGCGAAACGCGTCTTTCCCTGAACCTTCATCGGCCCTTCGATGCGGGATACGGATTGCCCAAGCGATCCATGCTTGCGCAGCAAAGGATCAGCCGTGACGGCAGGCTGCCAGCGACCTTGCTTGCCTGCCTCCGGCAGGGTCTGGGTATCGGCGCTCATGCGTTTTCTCCCTTCAATTCTTCAAGAACCGCAACAATGGTCCGCTTCGCGAGCTCTATCTTGAATGCATTGTCTCGCAAGCCAACGGCATCGGCGAGCTCTGCCTCGGCGGCGGCACGGAAAGCATCTGCGCCTGCCGTCTGACCTTTCAAAAGCGCTTCAGCCTTCAGGGCTCGCCACGGCTTGTGCGCCACACCACCGAGCGCCAGCCTCACATCCCGCACATTGCCAGAGTCATCGACGTCCAGCGCAGCTGCGACGGAAACGAGAGCGAAAGCGTAACTCGCACGATCCCTGACCTTTCGGTAGGTGGAGCGAGAAGCAAACGGCAGCGCAGGAATTTCAACTGCAGTAATGAGTTCGTCCGGATGGAGCTCGGTCTCGATTTCCGGCGTCTCTCCGGGCAGGCGGTGAAGATCGCGCAGAGGCAGGCTGCGCGTGCCCGCCGGTCCCTGAAGATGAACCAACGCATCCAGCGCAGCGAGCGCAACGCACATATCGGACGGGTGTGTCGCAACGCAGCTTTGCGATGCGCCGAGAATGGCGTGGTAACGATTGAAACCTTCCAAGGCATCACAGCCGGAATTCGGCTGGCGCTTATTGCAGTGCGCGGCGTTATCATAGAAGTACCGGCAGCGTGTGCGCTGAAGAATATTGCCACCCACTGTCGCCACATTTCGGATCTGCGCGCTGGCACCCGCCAGAATGGCGCGCGACAGAAGTGGAAATTGAGACCGCACTGCGCCATGCGCGGCAAGCGCCGTGTTCTTCACACCCGCACCGATCAGTAGACTGCCATCTGCGCGCTGCTCGATGGCGCTGGATAGATGCGTGACATCGACCAGCGTTTCCGGTCGTTCCACGGTTTCGCGCATGAGATCGACAAGATTGGTACCGCCGCCCAGATATTTCGCGGTCGGCCCAGCCTGTTTGAGCGCGATGGCGGAAGCAGCATCCGAGGCCTGGTGATAGGAAAAGATATTCATGCCCGTGCCCTCTCTTCGGTCGGCACTGCCGCCTGTTGAACAAGCGTTTCGGAAATGGCTTCGACAATGCCGTTATAGGCGCCGCACCGACAGAGATTGCCGCTCATGCGTTCGCGAATTTCTGTATCATCGATAGTGACGCTGCCGCTCGAAAGATCGCTGGTGACGACACTTGGAATGTTGCGCTCGATTTCGCCCGCCATTCCAATGGCGGAACAGAGCTGTCCGGGCGTGCAATAACCACACTGAAACCCCTCATGCTCGATGAAGGCTTTCTGCAAGGGGTGCAGGTTGCCATTGGCCGCAAGACCTTCGACAGTGGTGATGCTGCGTCCCTGATATTGAACGGCAAGGGCAAGGCAGGAATTGATCCGCTCTCCATCCACCAACACTGTGCACGCGCCGCAAGCGCCCTGATCGCACCCCTTCTTCGTGCCGGTAAACCCCAGATAGTTACGCATGAGATCGAGCAGCGAGGTGCGGATATCCGCCTCTACCTCCACTGCTGCTCCGTTGATGGTAAATTGCATTGGTCATCTCCCTATCTGAAAGTGCGCACTGGAAATTTTCCGCCGCACCTGTTGAATGTGTGGTGATGGTGTGTGTGCACTCCTCCGTCGAACCCTTTGATACGACGGATAATTCTGCTCTTGAGCTAACTCTGCGTCACACAAGGCTGACGGGCGGCGGCAATGTCCGCGATGACCGAAAGCGCCAGAGACTGCGCGTCTCTTGCCCTCCCGAACAAACCTATCGGCGCCTTGATACGAGCAATGGCCTCCTCGGAGTGACCATTCCGGCGCAATCTCTCGACACGCCTTTCATGTGTGCGGGAACTGCCGAGGGCACCGATATAAAAGGGTTTCGCTGCAAGCGCGGCCTCAAGGATCGGCATTTCCAAATCCAGATCGTGCTGCAAAAGCGCTACCGCCGTATCTGCGTCGATCAACGAGAGATCGAAGCTATTGCCAGCGGTGTGATCGCAGAGAACCACGTCGAACCCTGCTGCTTCCGCAACGCTGGCGGCAGTTTCAACTTCAAGCGAGCGCCCGGAAAACACGATGCGCGCCTTGGGCCGATAGGAGGTTACGAAGACATCGCCATCCCACCCGGTTTTATTATCCGAGCGGCCAAGCCACAGCTCCTCCCGCCCTGGTGCATAGCAAAGCCTTGCGCTCTGGCGCCCATCCACCAGCATGTTGGTGGAACAGAGAGGCTCCACGTCTTTCACGAGGTGAATGGCAACGGTGATGCCTCCCCCGCATGGAAGAACGATATCGAAGAAAGGTGAGCCTTCACCCAACATCACGAACCTATCGTGACCAGACTTCATGGCCTGCAGAGCTTCAGCGGCAACAGCCGCTTCCGTGCATCCTCCAGAAACATAGCCACAATAGCGCCCATCCTGAACGACTGCCATATGCGCCCCAAGCGGGCGCGATGAGCCGCCGCGTATCTCGACCAACGTACACAAGGCGACCTGAAGCCCCGCACGCATGCCCTCGACTGCGAAGTTCAGGACATCATAGGCGCTATCGGTAGAGAAGGCTTTTCGCGGTACGGGCAAGCCAGGAATGTTGACATCTTGAGGCAACCAATGGGTTTCAGCGCCGTTATGTCGGATGATATTGGCCGATTGCGTCATAATTGCCTCCCGCATCGTGACGTCAACTGAGCGACAACCGATCAAGTTCAAGAGAATTCCTGACGTAATATCGGTTTCCTAACGCAATTCTTTGATTTCGGCATGACATTCGCCCCTCATCTGAACTAAAGAAACGAATGGCGCGCTCATAAACGGAGGCGCCTCCGTTTAACTTAGTGACTTGCGATCATTCGTCAAGCAATTTCTTATGGAGTGCCCATTCCGTGCCCAAGGAGCGCCCGCAGCCACCGCTTGCACAGGCCCCGCTGCGCGCAGATGCGCGCCGAAATCGCGACAAGCTGATCGAAGTGGCGGCATTGGCATTTGCGGAACAGGGCGCGGCAGCGTCATTGGAAGAAATTGCAAGACGCGCTGGTGTCGGTATCGGCACGCTGTACCGGCATTTCCCCACGCGTGAGCATCTGGTCGAAAGCGCTTATCGGCGCGAACTGGAAATGTTAGCGACCGCCGCCACCGACCTGATTGCGGAGAAAGACCCAGCCGCGGCGCTTGAAGAATGGATGAACCGCTTCGTGAGTTACATGGCCGCGAAACGCGGCATGTCCAGCAGCCTGAAACTGTTGTTCACGTCCAATTCCACCCTTTTTGCCGAAGGATCGAAGCTGCTGCACACCGCTTTCGGGCAGTTGCTAGAAAACGGCGTCAAAGTCGGAGCGGTCAAAGGCGACATAGAGCCCGCAGATGTTTTGAACGCGCTGTTCGGTATCTATTCCATTCCCGAAGGGCCGGAATGGCGTGACCGCGCCCACAGGATCGTCCGCCTCGTTATGGATGGGTTGCGGCGCTAGTCAGAGCGCCAGCGCATCCTTCAGCGCCAAACCCTCTTTCACGCGCAGGTCGAGATCCGCTTCGATGTGATCGATGTGGTGCATCATCAGGTGATTGGCCTTTTCGATATCGCGGGCTTCCAGCGCGTCCAGTATCGCCGAGTGATCTCCATGGCCGCAGCTTGATATGCCGGAACGACCATATAACGCGATGACGAGTGAGGACCGGGCGATGAGTTCGCCCATGAATTTTTCCAAGATGACGTTGCCAGCAAGCGAGGCCAGAAGCAGGTGAAAGTCTCCCGATGCCTTGATTTCCGCTCTGCGTGCAGAGGGGCCGCGTTCATGCTGATGGCGCGTTTCTTCCTTGAGGTGAGCGCGCAGGCTGGCGATACTCTCGGGCGTCAGCCGTTCAATCGCAGCAGCCACGATACCCTGTTCGATAAGACGGCGTGAAGCGAAGACCTGCCGCGCCTCATCCGGCGATGGATTGGATACAAAAGCGCCTCTGTTTCGTTCCATTTTGACGAGGCCTTCAAAGGCCAGCATCTGCAATGCAGCACGCACGACTGTACGGCTAACGTCGAACAGCGTGCCGACCTCTGCCTCGGAAAGCTTCGTGCCGGGGGTGAGACGCCTATCGGCAATCGCATCTCTCAAAGTATCCCGGATCGCCTGGGCACGATCCTCCTGCGCGATATCCGCATATGGCGTGAGTTGGGGAAGAGTCATTGCGTCATCCATGTTTTACGATGTTCTAACGCGAAAGAGCCGCGCTGAAAATACGCAAGGCGAATGGCGTTCCATAAATATTGGATACAATCTGAACCAAGATTGGAAACAATAGCACTTTTTTTGTGCATGCAAATGCAGCAATGCATGCAACTGCCAACCACCATAAAGAAAAGCAAATTCGATTCAATCGGTTAGCACAGGCAGCATCGAACTGGCACGGCACATGCAAGTACGTTTCCAACAAACAGGGGAACATGCATGAGCAAAGCCGCCGAAATAGACATCGCCTCCGTTACCAAGGTCTATGGAAGCACGACTGCCGTTCACGCCATCAGCCTGAAAATACCGGCTGGCAGTTATTGCTGCCTTCTGGGCCCGTCCGGCTGCGGCAAGACCTCGACTTTGCGCATGATAGCCGGGCACGAGACGATTTCCAGCGGCGATGTGCGGCTGGGCAATACGGTCGTTACCGATCTTCCTCCCGCGCTCCGTGGCACCGCCATGATGTTTCAATCTTACGCGCTGTTTCCCCATCTCGACCTTATCGACAATGTTGCCTTCAGCCTGAAGATGAAGGGTATCGAAAAGGAAGCCCGTCGCGCAAAAGCGCTGGAGATGCTGAAGCTGATGCAGCTGGAGGCTTATGCCAACAGGCGCCCGGCGCAACTTTCCGGCGGCCAGCAGCAGCGCGTGGCGCTGGCGCGCGCCCTGATCACCGATCCCGAAGCGCTGCTTCTGGATGAGCCGCTTTCGGCGCTCGACCCATTCCTGAAAATCCGTATGCGGGCGGAGCTCAAGAAGCTTCAGACATCGCTCGGCATTACCTTCGTGCATGTGACCCACAGTCAGGAAGAGGCAATGGCGCTGGCCGATATCATCGTGGTGATGAATGACGGTCGCATCGAGCAGGCGGCAACGCCGCGCGAAGTTTTCGAGCGCCCGGCGACCGCTTTCGTTGCCCGTTTCATGGGTGATCACAATGTCATTTCCGGTCGTCTTAAGGATGCGGATGGCAAGATCGTGACCATGGAGATTGCCGGTGGCGGCACTTTCAAGGCCAGCGGCACGGCACCCGATGATGGCGCTGTCGATATTGCCGTGCGTACCGACCGAGTTCGGGTGGGCGAAGCTTTGCAGGCCGGGCTGGGTTTCACCGGCATCGTCTCGAATGTCGAATATCGCGGTGCCAGTGTGAAGATTGCCGTAACCGGTGCGGGCATTGACGACTTCAACGTGATTTTGAGCGACGCCGCCTTTTTCGAAAATCCGATCAAGGTTGGCGACGCAATACCGCTCTCTTGGAACGCGGACGATGCCATCGTGCTCGGCCGGGTAGAGAAATGACGACAAAAAATAACCAGAGGAGAACTTTGAAATGAGCGATACTTCCAAGACGAAAAAGGGTCTGACCCGTCGCGGTCTCCTGAAGGCGGGCGCAGCCGCAACGGGTGCTGCCGTCGGCTCCGGGCTGATTACCGGCTTTCCAACCATCTGGGCGCAGAACCCGATCACGCTTCGCCAGTTCGGCACCGGCGTTTCGAACCTCAATGCGATTGCCGAAAAGTGCAAGGCGGACCTCGGCATTACGCTTGAAATGACGGCAACGGATTCGGATGCAGCCGCACAGCGCGCCGTGACCCAGCCGAACTCCTACGATATCGCCGATATCGAATACTGGATCCTCAAGAAGGTCTATCCGGCAGGCGTGATCCAGCCGATGGAAATCAAGAAGCTGAAATATTACGACAAGATCGTACCGCTGTTCAAAACCGGCAAGCTTAAGCCGGACAGCGTGATTGCGCAGGGCACGGCACCGCACACCGTCGGCTTCGTGGAAAAGCCGGGCGACAAGAAGTTCGCCAAGGGCGAGACCGATTATTTCACCATGGTTCCGACCATTTACAACGCAGATACGCTTGGTATTCGCCCCGACTTGGTAGGTCGCGATATCACCAGCTGGGCCGATCTGATGGACCCAAAGTTCAAGGGCAAAACGTCCATTCTCAACATTCCATCCATCGGCATCATGGATGCGGCCATGATCATGGAAGCCATGGGCAACCTCAAATATGCCGACAAGGGCAACATGACCAAGGAAGAGATCGACAAGACGATCGACTTCCTGATCAAGGCCAAGAAGGACGGCCAGTTCCGTGCTTTCTGGAAGAGCTTCGATGAAAGCGTCAACCTCATGGCATCCGGTGAAGTCGTCATCCAGTCCATGTGGTCGCCTGCAGTCGCTGCCGTTCGCTCCAAGGGTATCGCCTGCAAATATCAGCCGCTGAAGGAAGGTTACCGTTCATGGGGCGGTGGTCTGGGTCTTGCCAAGCACCTCAGCGGCGCAAAGCTCGACGCGGCCTATGAATATATCAACTGGTACACATCCGGCTGGGTCGGCGCATATCTCAACCGTCAGGGCTACTATTCCGCCGCCATGGATACGGCCAAGGAGCATATGACGGCTGACGAATGGGGCTACTGGGTGGAAGGCAAGCCAGCTCAGGGCGATATCGTCGCGCCGGATGGCAAGATCATGGAAAAGGCAGGCGCAGTGCGCGACGGCGGTTCCTTCGAAGAACGCATGGGCAAGGTCGCCTGCTGGAATTCCGTGATGGACGAGGACCGCTACATGGTTCGCCGCTGGAACGAGTTCATCGCGGCTTGATACTGCGCGACCGGCGGCCAAATGCCGCCGGTCGTTTTCTATAAATTCGGGGAAAGCCTAGACATGGCGACAGTCAGATTCATCGGCGTTAGCGATAATAAGGGTAAACCTGCACGGAATTTCGTGCTGCCACAGAAGTTGGTTGCCTACATACAGGCAGCGCCCTTGGCGCTCATCCTTGGCTTCTTCCTGCTGCTGCCGATCCTGATGATCGCCGTCGTGAGCTTCTGGGACTATGATTTCGCACAGATGTACCCGGACTTCGTCACCTTCAATTATGCCGAAACGCTCGGCTCGTGGGTGACGTGGCAGACCTACCTCAACACGCTGAAATTTGCATTTTTTGTCTGGGCGATTACACTTTTCTGCGGCTTCTGGGTCGCCTATTTCCTGGCTTTCCACATCCGCACCACCACCATGCAGATGGTGCTTTTCCTCGTCTGCACCGTGCCGTTCCTCACATCCAACATCATCCGCATGATTTCATGGATACCGGTGCTGGGGCGAAACGGGCTGGTGAACAGCGCGCTGGTCAATATGGGCATCGTACCTCAGCCCATAGAATGGCTGCTCTATTCCGACTTCGCCGTGGTGCTGGCCATGGTGCATCTCTATACGCTGTTTATGGTGACGCCGATTTTCAACACGCTGATGCGCATCGATAAAGCGCTGGTGGAAGCCGCGCGGGATGCTGGCGCCTCCACTTGGCAGGTACTGTGGAATGTCATCATTCCGCTGGCAAAACCGGGAATGGCCATCGGCACCATTTTCGTCGTGACGCTGGTGATGGCGGATTTCTCGACGGTGCAGGTCATGTCCGGCGGCCAGAGCGCTTCGGTTGCGCTGATGATGAAAAACCAGATGTCGCTGCTGCAATATCCCGCCGCCGCCGCCAACGCCGTCATCCTGCTCGCCCTCGTTCTTCTGATGGTCGCAGGCATTCTGCGCGTCGTCGATATTCGCAAGGAGCTGTGAGCCATGCATTCGGAAAAACGCGGTCGCGAATTTTACCTCCTTGCCATCTTCTTCACGCTTTTCGTTCTGTTCCTCTACGGCCCGCTCTCGGCCATCCTGATCCTGGCGTTCCAAGGCCCGAATGGCGGCCTGACATTCCCTTTAAACGGTGTATCCCTGCACTGGTTCGCCAACCTGTTCGAACAACAGGCGGTGGGTGATTTCGGTGGATCTTTCCGCCGCTCCTTTGGCCTCGGCGCGATGGTGATGGTGGTAACGGTACTCGTTTCGCTTCTGGCAGGCCTCGCCTTTCGCCGAAGATTCATCGGCGCGACACCGCTCTTCTACTTGTCCGTTGCAAGCCTCGTCGTACCCTCCATCATCATTTCGCTTGGCATCGGCGTGCTGTTCCAGCAGCTTGGTCTGGAGCCTGCATGGAACACATCTGCCTTCGGCGCCCATCTCACATGGACCCTGCCCTTCGGCGTTCTCATCATGCTTGCCGTCTTCAATCGCTTTTCGCCATCCTATGAGGAGGCGGCGCGCGATCTCGGTGCGAACTCGTGGCAGACATTCAGCAATGTCGTGCTGCCAATGATCGCGCCGAGCCTGATCGGCGTCGGCCTCTTCGGCTTCACACTTTCCTATGACGAATTTGCCCGAACGCTGATGACCGCAGGCACCTACAACACGCTGCCCTTGGAAATCTACGGCATGACAACGAATGTCACGACGCCGGTTCTCTACGCACTCGGTGCTGTCACGACGCTGTTCTCGTTCCTCGTCATCGCCGCAACGCTCGGCATCATTCTCACCATGAACCGTCGCCGGTCGAAAGGCTGAACAGCAGATCATGCGCATTCTCGTCGTTAATCCCAATACCACCCAGTCCATGACACGAACGATCGAAACCGCAGCAAAGGCCGTCGCCTCCGCGACCACCGATATTGTCGCTGTCACTTCGTCCATGGGCCCTGTCTCCATAGAAGGCTATTACGACGAGGTTTTCGCCATTCCCGGTCTCCTGAAGGAAATTGCGGCTGGCGAGAAGGCTGGAGCGCAAGCAGCAATCATCGCCTGCTTCGACGATACGGGACTGGATGCAGCCCGCGCGCTGGCCACCATCCCCGTCATCGGCATCTGCGAGGCGGCGGTCGCCACCGCATCCTTCATCGCTCAACGCTTTACGGTCGTGACAACAATGGAGCGCTCCCGCCTCCCGCTTGAGCATCTGGTCCATCGCTATGGCATGTCTTCGCGAGCCAAAGTCAGGGCAGCGGATATTCCCGTTCTTTCGCTTGAAGACCCAACTTCAGACGCCTTACCACGCCTCCATGCAGAAATTGCCGCAGCGATTACGCAAGACAGAGCCGAAGCAATCATTCTAGGCTGCGCAGGCATGGCGGATCTGGCTGCGGAGCTTTCCCATAAATTCGGCGTGCCAGTTATCGACGGCGTTTCAGCAGCGGTCAAACATGCCGAAACACTCATTGCCCTTGGCCTGAAAACGGCAAAAACCGGCGCTTATGCAACGCCGATTTCAAAGCCTTACATTGGCGAAATGAGTGTTTTCTCTCCTGACCGGATTATGGCCGGGTAGAGCCTTCAAACACGTTCGGGTTTTACTTTAAAAAGCCAACGCCCGGCAAAGTGCCGGGCGTTCTCAATTTCTACTACAGGACCACAATCAAGGCAGAAGAGGCTTGAGCGGGCCACGGTCAGGACCACGATCCGGGCCATGTTCAGGACCGTGTTCAGGGCCACGCGGAGGCTTGCCTGCAGGGCCTAGCTGGTCGGTCTTACCGTCCTCGTGAACGATGTAGCTGCCATGGAGGAATCCATTATCGAAGCGCCCCTGGACGGTAACGATCTCATCCGGCTTGACGATCTTGCCGCCTTCGCCTTCTCGTCCCGTTTCGACAAGGGCACGCCCGCTTTCATCTTGAATGATGAACTTGTTGCCGAATATCTCGGCAACCTTGCCTTTGACGCTAATCAAGCTGTCTTCCGAAACGGCAGAAATTGCAGTGGGCGTAAGAGGCGCAAGCTCAGCCGAAGGGCGCGTGAGCTTCATTGCGCCTGCGCCACCTGCAACGCCAACGGCGAGGATTGCAAAGGCGCCAAGCGCCACGGCAGCCGCATGTCTCTTCTTCGGTTTCGGATGAACGTGGCGGACTTCTTCTTTATGATGCGTGGTTTCGGTTTCAGGTGTAATAGACATTTCAGGTCTCCTCTGTTTGTGGAATGACCCTTTCTACCAAGTGAGTGCCGCCAGCAGCCTGAACCAACTGGTTCAGCTTGAGTTAAGCGTGGGCATCATAAAAAAGTCCCGCTACCCGGAGTGAAATTCCCCATGCGCGTACTCCTTGTCGAAGACGACAGCGACCTGTCCAGCCGTATTGCCAGCAGCCTGCGAAACGAAAATTTCGTCGTTGATATTGCTCGCAATGGTGAAGACGGGCAGCACGCCGGGCTGACCGAAGCCTTCGATGTCGCCGTGCTTGATCTCGGCCTCCCGAAGATCGACGGTGTTGCGGTTCTCTCTTCATGGCGCGAAGCCGGTCGCACGTTCCCCGTGCTTGTTCTCACTGCGCGCGATGGCTGGCCAGACAAGGTAGCAAGCTTCAAGGCGGGCGCGGACGATTTTCTGGCAAAGCCGTTCAAGGTGGAGGAACTCGTGCTGCGGCTGCGAGCGCTCGTGCGACGCGCCAACAACCATGCGAGCGCTACCGTGACATGCGGTTCAATCGTGTTCAACGCACAGCTAGGAACCTTCGAGCAAGACGGCGTTCCCCTGAAGCTGACCGCGCTGGAATGGCGCGTGCTATCGTGCCTCATCCTGCGAAAAGAAGTGGTGGTGGATCGAAGCGAGTTGATGGAGCGGGTCTATGATGGCGACGCCGACGTGGATTCGAACTCGATTGAAGTCATCGTTGCGAGACTGCGCAGGAAGATTGGTGCCGCCTTCATAGAAACGGTACGGGGCCGCGGCTATATGTTGACGGCAGCCACATCATGAAGCTTCCTCTTCGTAATCAGCCGAGGTCTATAGCCGGGCGTCTGACTGCGTTCTCCATCGCATTCGTCGCAGGTGCGATACTTATCGCCTCCGTAATCCTCTGGTTTATCGTTGCGAGTGTCGTTCGCGAACAGATCGACCAACGGCTCGACACCCAGGTGGAAGGTTTGAGAAGCGGTATGACCATTGGTGAGAATGGCGCAATAAAGCTGAACGCCCAGCTTGACGGGCCGCCTTTCGACCGCCCGGGTTCAGGATGGTACTGGCAGGTTACATCACAGAATTCCAACCTGTCTTCACGCTCCCTGGAAACTGATCAACTCACGCCGCGCCGCCGCCCAGACTGGCGCGATATGGCCTCGAACAGGCCGCGACCGGACGAGATTGAAGATGCTCATGGCAAGGCGCTCTATGTCAGAACCTTGCAGGCTCGAATTGGCGACCAAACCGTTCAGATAACAGCCTCGGCACCTCGATCCGCCTTAACCGATCCGGCGTTTCGTTCCCTCATGTGGCTGGTGCCTGCCATGGCGCTGCTCGGCATGAGCCTTCTGATTGGAACCTACCTCCAGGTGCGCTTCGGGCTCAAGCCGCTCACACGCCTCACTGCAAATATCAACGCTGTTTCCACCGGAAACAGATCAAGCTTGCCGGATGCAGAAGTCGAGGAACTCAAGCCCGTCTCGATTGAGATTAATCGCCTGATTGCACTGAACGGTCGGCGTCTGGAGGAGACGCGTGTGCATTTTGCCAATATGGCCCATGGCCTGAAAACCCCGGTCGCCAGCCTGACGCTTGGTTTGAATGATGAAAACGACCCTGACGGCGGTCTGAGAGATTTGGTCCAACGTATAGACCGGCGCATTCGCCACCATCTTGCAGATGCCCGAAAAACCGCAGTCGCAGAGCTAACCGATCAGCATATTTCAGTGCGCTCTCGCCTCAACGATCTTATTTTCGTCCTATCAAGCGTCCATCGAGACAAAGAACTGTCCATTCGCTGCAGCGTTGACAGCAATCTTGCCGTCCGCTGCGATCCAGAAGACGTGGACGAAGTCCTCGGCAACCTTCTGGACAACGCCTTCAAATGGGCCGCAACAACGATCTCCATCTCAGCAGTGAAGAAAGAGCGCCTCCTCGAAATTAAGATCACAGACGACGGACCCGGCATATCCGAAGACAAGATCGACCAAGCCTTCCGCCCCGGTCTTAGACTGGATGAAAGCGTGACGGGAAGCGGTTTTGGCCTTGGAATCGCGAAAGAGATTACCGAGTTATACGGGGGGAGAATATCGCTCAGTAACGGTGACGACGGATTCGCTGCCTGTGTGTTTTTGCCGATTTTTCGCGGTGCGTAATTTCAAACAACATTCAACAACTTGCCAAATAAAATGAAGCTTCATCACCATTTCTGGCCGCTTGTCGAGGCAAGCTGCTGCAAAAGTTCCGGCACCAGCGCTCTCGATTTTCGTAAAGAAGCTCGCATCCGCAACCCGTATTATTGGTTAACTCTCCGAAACAAGATGCCCGCTCTCAACCTCTCGAAAACGGGTTGGTGACACCTTGTAATCGATAGGTCGGATAGGGCTTTTCAACTCTTCGACTACCGCTGCGCCCTTGAGCCTCCGCCGCTCGGGGTCTGGCACCGGCACGGCAGACATGAGGCGTTTTGTGTAGGGGTGCTGGGGGTTGCCGAAGACGGCGGAGCGAGGCCCGATTTCTACGATTTCGCCCAGATACATGACCGCGACGCGGTGGCTCACGCGTTCCACGACAGCCATATCGTGGGAGATGAAGAGGAAGGACAGGCCGAGGCTTTGCTGGAGGTCCAGCATAAGGTTGATAACTTGCGCCTTGATCGAGACGTCCAGTGCGGAGACGCTTTCATCGGCTACGATGACCTTTGGTTTGAGTGCGAGTGCGCGGGCGATGCAGACGCGCTGTCGCTGGCCGCCGGAGAATTCGTGTGGGTATCTGGCCGCCATGTCCGGTGTCAGGCCCACCCTTATCAGCATGTCGGACACTACGTCCTTCGCTTCTTTAGCCGTTCCCATCTTATGCTCCAGGAACGGCTCGGCAATGGCGGCACCGACTGTCATACGTGGATTGAGTGACGCGAAGGGGTCCTGAAAGATCATCTGGACGGATTTGCGCATGTCGCGCATATCCCGTTTATCCAGAGCCAGAACATCCTTGCCTTCAACGACGACGGAACCACTGTTCGGTTCGATGAGCCGCATGATGGCGCGGCCTGTAGTGGACTTGCCGCAGCCGGATTCGCCGACGAGAGACAGGGTTTCGCCCGACTGAAGATCGAAGGAGACGTTTTCGACGGCGTGGACGCGGCCCGTCAGCTTGCCGAAAAGGCCGGAGTGAATGTCGAAACGCTTGGTGAGATTTCGCACTTCCAGCACCGGCCTGCCTTCGACCACCGTGTCTTTTACCTCGACGGGCGTATCGGATTGTCCGGTCTGCGCATCCACGACAGGGAAACGCAACGGACGCTGATGCGTCTGCATTGAGCCGAGAACCGGCACGGCTGAAAGAAGGGCGCGGGTATAGGGGTGCTGGCCGCGATGGAAAATATCGGCGGTCGCTCCAGTTTCGACCTGTTCGCCGCGATACATGACGACGGTGCGGTCGGCGATCTCGGCCACCACGCCCATATCGTGGGTGATGAAGAGAACGGAAGTGCCCTCCTCCTCCTGCAACATCTTGATCAGGTCGAGGATCTGGCCCTGAATGGTGACGTCCAGCGCCGTCGTCGGCTCATCTGCAATCAGAAGCGCGGGCTTCGTTGCAAGCGCCATGGCAATCATCACGCGCTGGCGCATGCCGCCGGAGAAACGATGCGGATATTCATCGAAACGGGAGGCAGCGGATGGAATGCGCACCTTATCGAGAATACGGATCGTTTCGGCTCGCGCTTCCGCTCTGCTCATCGGAGTGTGACATAGCAAGGCCTCGGAAATCTGGTCCCCGATGGTGAGCAAGGGGTTGAGGCTCGTCATCGGCTCCTGAAAGATCATCGCGACATCATTGCCGCGCACTTTTCGCATTTCATGTTCTGGCAGTGCCAGGAGATCACGACCGCCGAGCAGAACCTTGCCCTCAATGCGGCTGGTATCCGGCGGAAGTAGACGCATGATGGAGAGCGATGTGACCGACTTGCCGGAACCGCTTTCCCCGACGATTGCAACCGTTTCCCCCGGCATGACCGTGAAGGAAATGTCCTGCACGACGGGCTTCCAGACGCCGTCCACCACGAACGACGTTCTGAGCTTCTCGACGGCCAGAACCGGATCGGTCGCTGGTGCATGCGCGGTCGTGGTCAGGGCGTTGGAGATGCTCATCATCGTTCCTTCTCAATCGTCTTTGCGCAAGAAAAGCCGCCTGCGGGCGGTTCGCTCTTACCTCAATCCGGCCAGCGCAGAGCGCCGTCGAAGCGGTGGCGGCTCAAGTCCTCGAACGGTGTCGCGATCACTTCATTGGAGGCACGTGCCGCATCCAGCTCTTCCGTCATCCGTTGTGCAACGATGCTTTCCTGACCGGGGTGGAGATTGCAGGGGTCGAGGTAGAAGTAATGGTGCTCGACCTCGTGATCGCGCACGATGATGGGCGGGGAACCGGCGCGCAGGCGGGCGGCCAAATCCCAGGCGGTGATGTGCGCTTCCTGCGGAGAGACGATGACACGCATGCGATCCAGCGGATTGTTGGTCGGGTCCGGCTCGATAAGCGCCGTGATGCCGGGGCGGTTGTCCAGCGTCTCTTTCCAGAGATTGAGGTAGCTGGTTTCGCGCTCGCGGATGCCCGCATGGTCGCGCTTTTCCCACGCATCCAAAGCGGCCATAACGCCGAAGATGCTTTCCTTGCCGATCTTCATGCCTCTGCCGATGCCCATATTTTGCAGGAAAGCATTGCGGACCAGTTCCTTCTTGCCCGCTACGATGCCGGATGTCGGCCCGCCCAGGAACTTGTGGCCGGAATAGAGGGCGATATCCGCACCCTGTTCGAGGAATATATTGAGGTCATATTCGGATGCCGCATCGACGATCACCGGCACGGCCTTGGCGTGAGCGATTTCTACGAATTCCTTCAGGTTCAGCAGGCCGTAATCCACCACATGGTGCGATACGACGTAGACCGCCGCCGCCGTGCGCTCAGTAATGGCATTTTCCATATGATAGCGATGGGTGGATGTCGCCTGCCCGATCATCACCACCTTGCCACCTGCAAGCCGGATCGACTGGTCGACCGGCGCGCCATAGCTGACGACATGGCCCATCTGTACCAGTACCTCATTCTTCGGCGTCGTGGTTTCCGGCAGCTTTTCGATGGCTAAAAGGTCCGGTCCGGTGATTGCACCTGCAACCGCGAGGCTGATGCCGGAGGCACAGGATGCCGTCACGAAGCCCGCTTCGCCGCCAGTCAGGCGGGAAATGATCGTGCTTGCCTTGCGTTGCAGGTCGTTCATTTCCACGAACTGCGGCAGGATCGCAGTCATTGCGGCAATCGCCTCTGGAACCACGATGGATGCACCAAGGCTCGTCATCGTGCCCGAGACATTGATGACCGGGCGGAGGCCGATCTTGGTGCGGATATCGTCTGACATTGTCGTTCTCCAGTCTGTCAGCCTGCTTGCTCGGCTGTGATTTTGTGATTTCTGTTGCCCTTCGGGAAGCTATGCCATAATAACGCAATAGGTTCTTTGATCCGCGGGAGCGTGAATTGGATATGAAGTCACCATCTGATAGTGCCCTCGAAGAGGTCTCCTCCGTCAATGATGGCGGCAAGGCACGGCGTTCGCGGGTGAGCGGTATCGACCGCGCCATTCAGGTCATCGATTATCTCTATGAAACCGGCGCACCTGCCGGTGCCTATGCCATTGCTAAGGCCGTCAAGGCGCCGCTTTCCACGATTTACGCGATCATCGACGATCTCGTTGACAAGAACATGCTGGCCCGCAACGCCGATGGCAGTATCTGGCTTGGCGCGAGGCTTTATCACTACGGTCTCGCCTATGCGCGCTCGCTGGATTTCATGAGCGTCGCCACGCATGAAATGCATGATCTTTGCCGTGCGGCTGGCGAAACGGTGCAGGTTTGCGGACGGGACGACGAGCATATGCTGGTGCTCGCCATGGCCGATGGCCCCAGCCATTTTCAGGTGGCATCGCGCGTTGGAACCCGCGTACCGCTGAACTGGACGGCATCCGGTCGCCTTCTGGTAGGTCACATGCCGGAAGAGCAGCGCATCGATCTGTTCAAGCGCGGGGCGCGTATCTCTCCGACGGGGCGCGCCAACATCGACGCCACGACCCTTTCGGATGCGGCGAGAAAGGCCTTCGAAGAGCGGCTTTCGATCCAGGCGGGCGAGTCCGATTATTCGGTCGCCTGCATCGCGTCCCCGATTGTCGACAGCCGAGGGGACTGCGTGGCGACGATCTCCATCGTCCTTCCCGAACAGAAGGTTCTGGCCGACAAATCCGGCTATGCCGACCGCGTCAAGGCGTCGGCTGCAAGGATCGAACAGCTGATGGGATGGCGCAACCACTAGGCTTCTCCTTTTCGCTCAATCGTGCAGCGCGATGATCGCTTCGATCTCGACAGTGATATTGCCGGGCAGCGATCCGAAGCCGACCGCAGAGCGGGCGTGCTGGCCAGCCTCGCCAAAGACGGCGTTGAACAGATCGGAGCATCCGTTGATGACCTTCGGGTGGTCTCTGAAATCTGGTGACGCATTGACCATGCCGAGAAGTTTCACGACGCGCCTGACGCGGGAGAGATCGCCCAGCGCCTCGTTCATGACGGCGAGAAGATTGACGCCGGTCAGCTTAGCGTCCTCGTAAGCCTGCTCGACCGAGACCTCCGCACCGACCTTGCCGGTATGCATGAAGCCATTCGTCTCCCGAGGCCCCTGCCCCGACAGATAAAGCATGTTGCCTTCAATGACGTGGGTCACGAAATTGGCGATGGGCGGCGGTGCGGGTGGCAGATCTATGCCGAGTGCTGCAAGCCGGTCGCGCGGCGTATCTGCCTTCGCTTCGGCCTTGATCGGGGACTGTGTCACGCAAACTCCTGTCATCTTTTCATTCACTGCAACTGGCATGGTCGCTTACCGATAAGAGTAACCATGGCTGTGGCGCACGAGCTTGCGGGCGCGAGGGATATAGCGGCTGGCGGCGATTGCTTCCCCGCCGATCACGGCATAACGCGGCTCGAAGAGCTGCTTCAGCACCGAGACATCGCCGTTGGAATCGGTCGCTTCCAGATCGGAATCCACGAGATCGAAAATGGTGAAATCGGCACGCGCACCAACCGAGAGCCGGTCCTGCATATCGAGCTTGATGACCTCAGCCGGTGCATGCGTGACCGCATTCACCACCTTGTCGAACGGCATACCGACCGAAAGAAGCTTGGACATTGTCGTCGCCAAATCCCAGACCGGGAAGTTCATGGAATGGCCATGCAGATCGGTGGAAATGGAGTGCGGCAAAAGTCCGCGCGCAATCGCCGCTTCCGCGACTTTGAAGGAGAAGGATGCGCCACCGTGACCGATATCGAGGCGCACGCCTTCGGACGCGCAGCGTTCGGCGAGGTTGAACAGATCCTCGTCTTCCATGATCGAAGAGCCGGATTTGCCGTTGAAGCAGTGGGTCACCACATCGCCGGGACCCAAAATCTCCAGCACTTCATCATAAAGCGCAGGCGGCTCGCCGACATGAACCATCATCGGAACCTTGAGGATTTTGGCGATCTTCTTGCCAAGCTTGACCGGCGTGACACCCCAGGAGCCGGTGATAACGTGGCTCGCGCGGACCTTGATGCCGACGATATGCTCGCTGTTTTCGGCATAGCATTCGAGAATGCGGTCGAGGTCGATGTCCCTGATATCACGCAGTTCAGCAACGCGGTTGCAAGCTACAAGGCCGATGGAACCGAGGTTCAGGAATGCCTTGATCCGCTCTTTGGAAGGCTCGATGATATATTCGCGAAAGCCATGGAAATTGGCTTCGCCTGCCGAACCCGCATCCACAAGCGTCGTTACGCCGCGCTCGGCACCACATTCGGAGGGGCGGATGGAGATATCGGTTCCGCCGTGCCAGATATGCACATGCAAATCCACCCAGCCGGGCGATATCCACGCGCCCTTGCCGTCGATGACGGTCGCCTCGCCCTGCGCTGCAAGTGACGGGCCGATGGCGGCAATCTTGCCATCGCCATTGACCAGAATATCGGTGGCGGCGTCTTTCCCGCCCGCGCCGAAAGCCATGGGCTTGACGTTCTTGATAAGGAGCGGCTTTGCGTTTTCGCCGGTCATATTACAAATCCCTTCGCAGTCTTGGATCAAGCATATCCCGCAGGCCATCGCCGACCATTTGCAGCGACAGAACGGAAAGAATGATGGCGAAGCCGGGGAAGTAGGTCATCCAGTCGGCTTGTCCGATATATTGGCGGCCAGCGGCAATCATTGTGCCCCAGGTCGGAATTTCAGGGCTGACGCCAAGCCCGAGGAAGGAAAGGCCCGCTTCCGCCAGCATGGCGCTGGCAAAGAGGAAAGACGCCTGCACCAGAATGGGCGACAGCAGATTGCGCAGCACGTGCCGCATCATGATGTGGAATGTGGAAATGCCAAGCGCCTGCGCTGCCTCGACATAGGGAAGCTCCCTTATGACGAGCGTGGAGGCACGCACGATGCGGGCAAGGCGCGGTGAATAGACAATCGACAAAGCAACGATAACGGTGGTGAGGGATGGGCCGAGCGCGGCGACCAGCGCAATGGCGAGAAGAATATCCGGGAATGCCATCATCGCATCGATCAACCGCGCAATTGGCGTATCGAGCCGCTTGAAGAAGCCAGCGAGCAGCCCAAGCGTAACGCCGATAATTGCCGAGAGGGCGACAACCGACGCGCCGACCAGCAGAGAAAGACGACCGGCGTAAATGGTGCGCGAGAAAACATCGCGCCCGAATTCATCCGTGCCGAACCAGAACAGTTCGCTCGGCGGCTTCAGTCGGTTGACGATGGAGAGCTTGGACGGCGAATAGGGTGCGATCCACGGAGCAAGTGCGGCGAGAACGACGAAGATGACGAGGACGATGAGCCCGGCGGCGACCGTCTTGCGCTTGAGGAGCCGACGCAGGAATTTGGAGCTTTCGCTGGCGGCGGGTTTCGGTGTGGTCGTTGCGATATCCGTCATCGATCACGCTCCCCTTAGTAACGCACGCGGGGATCGATCAGCAGATAGAGCATGTCGATCGCGAAATTGATGAGAACGTAAAGCGCAGCGATGACCAGCAGCGCACCCTGAATGACGGGATAATCCCGTCTCAGCACCGCTGAGACCACAAGGCTGCCGACACCCGGAAGCCCGAAGACGGTTTCCGTAACCACTGCACCGGAAATCAGCACGGCAGCGGTCAGGCCGATGACGGTGAGGATTGGGATGAGCGCGTTTTTTAACGCATGTTTCATCACCACGCGCCGCTCGACCAAACCCTTTGCACGGGCGGTGCGGATGTAATCGTCTCCCAGCACGTCCAGCATCGAGGCCCGCGTGAAGCGAAGGATCAGCGCTGAAGAGACGAGGCCAAGCGCAAAGGCAGGCAGTGTCAGGTGGTACATGCGCTCCATGAAGCTGGAGCCGGGTCCGCCATAACCCGAAACGGGAAATATGTTGAGGCGCACGGCGAAGAACTGCATGAGGATGAGTCCGAGCCAGAAACTGGGAATACTGGCTGCAAGCATGGCAACCGTCGTTGCCGCCTGATCGACGAATGAGCCGCGCCGATAAGCGGCATAGATACCGATGGGAAGCGCGATGACGCTAGCGATGAGAAGCGAGAACAGCGTAAGAAAGAAGGTGGGCTCAGCGCGTTCGAAAAGTGCTGTTGTCACCGGCATGTTGAGAAAGATCGACTGACCCAGATCGCCTTTGATCATCTGACCGAGATAATAGAGATATTGCACGGCCAACGACTGATCGAGCCCCAGACGCGTTCGAAGATCGGCAATGTCCTGCGCGGATGCATCCGGCCCCAGCATGACGGCTGCCGGATCGCCCGGCGTGACGCGCACGATGATGAAGACGATTGTCACGACGAGAAACATCACGACGATCATACCTGCAAGGCGCTGGAGGATATATCGGATCATAGGCTTCGGTTCCCTTGCCTTGGTGAAAGGCGGGTTTCGATCCGGGGTCGCACCTGACCGCCTGCACCTTTGGAGATGCCGAAAAGCGCCAGCGCGACACCCGATGTCTTGAGGTGATTACTTCTTGATCGAAGCGTTCCAGAAGTAAGGCCATGGCGCAGCCTCGATGCCTTCAACCTTCTTCGCTTTAGCTGCGACAGCGTTGAAATCACCGATCTTCATGTAGGGAATTTCCTCATACATGGCCTTTTGCACATCGGCCCAAAGCGCAAGGCGCTTCTGTGGATCGGATTCCGCCGAGAAGGCCTCGACCGTCTGCTTGCGAAGTGGCGTATCCCACCAGCCGGGCGAGGTCGGTGCAAGAGAGCCAATCAATGCCGGTTCCGGCAGGAAGGGGCTGTGCGTGATGTAGATGTCCCACAAGGCCTTGTCAGCTCGGCGCTGGGTCAGTGTTGCCCAGTCCACCACCTGCATATCAACCTTGAAGCCTGCCAGCTTCAGATATTCGGCAGCAACCTGCGCCATCTTGTAATGGAATTCATACTGGCGGCTTGTCAAAATGCGGATCGGCTTGGAGCCATCATAGCCGGCAGCCTTGGCGGCTGTCGCTGCTCCCTCGGGATCGGCAACATTGTAGTTGCCCTCTACGCCCGCATCCGTATTCCAGACGAAATTCTTCGGATAGATATCACCATCCAGAGCATAAAAATCCGTACTGCCAAAGGCGGCAGCCAGCATGTCTTCCATGCTAAGTGCCTGACGGATCGCCTTGCGCATGGCGACGTCCTTGGCAACACCTTCCGCCGTATTGAAGACGAAAACCGGATAGCCGAAAGGCTTCAGAACCACCGGCTCCGTGACCGAAGAAGACTTGATCTTGTCGAAGGATTCGACCGGAATGGAGTCGATGTAATCATATTGGCCCGACACCGCCGCTTCGACGCGGGTATTTGCATCCGGCACCGGCACGAAGCGAATTTCATCGAGATACTGGTGACGCGCGCCGCCATAACCATCGCTTTCACCATCACGGGACTTATAGCCATCGAAGCGGACGAGCTGGATATATTGATCCGCCTTGCGCTCCTTCAGCATGTAGGGGCCGGTACCGATGAAGTCCTTCATCGGCTCATCCTGCTTTTCTGCTGGTAGAATGATGGCTGCGGAATTGTTGAAGGCGAGAAGCGACACCAGCGGTGCATAAGGCTGCTTCAGGCTGATCTTCACTGTTGAAGGATCGGTCGCTTCGATCTTGTCGATAAACGATGCTGCCTGTTTGCCGCGCGAGGCAACCTTTATCCAGCGATTGAGAGAGGCAACGACATCATCCGATGCCATGTCCGAGCCGTCATGGAACTTGATGCCGGAGCGAAGCTTGATCGTGTAGACTTTACCATCGGCGCTGATCTCGGGAAGGCTCTCCGCCAGAAGCGGCGTCGTCTTCCAACCCTTGTCGAAGGTGTAAAGCGTCTCGAAAATATGCTGCGTAACGATGCCCACAAGATCCGCCGTCGAGGCCATCGGATCAAGGGTCGGCGGCTCCCCAATCGTGGCGACATTGATAACGCCACCCTTATCCTGCGCGAGCAGGAAGGATGGACTGGCAATAAGGGCAGTGGCAACGAGGAATGCGACCTTCAGTTTCATTTGATACTCCCAGCTTAGGTTGTTCCGTTATTATGGTATATAAGCTTTTATAAAAGAATATCGGAAAGGTGCACGCTGTCAATCGCGTTATTTACGAAAGAAATGAAATACGTTTCTGAGTGCCGAAACTCCCGCGCGATCCGCAATCAATTTTTGAGTTGGGAGGTGCGTCAGCAATCATCAAAACGGACAAGCCTGCAGCACCCGCAAACTCATCTGGGAGCAGAAAAGTCAGGATCGAGCAGCCGCCTCGATTTGATCAAATGAAGTATCGCTTAATCCGCGCAGTATTCTGAAAACGCCCCAATCGGTATCTTCAAATAAGACATCCCGTTATCCTCGGCCTCCGGCAGTCTTCCGCCACGGATATTGACCTGCAAGGCGTGCAATATGAGCTTGGGCATGGGAAGCGTCTTGTCTCGGGCTTTCCGAGCCGCGATGAAATCTTCAGCGCTTTTATTTGCAATGTGGTGGTTTCTCGTCTTCTGCTCGAGGACGGTGCTTTCCCATTTTGGTTCACGACCACCGGGGCGATAATCATGTCCGGTGAAGAGACGTGTGTCATCCGGCAGGCTGAGAATCGTGTCTATGGAATTCCAAAGCTGCTCGGCGCTTCCTCCCGGAAAATCGGCTCGAGCAGAGCCGCTGTCCGGCATGAAAAGCGTATCGTGAATGAATGCGGCATTGCCGATGACGTAGGTGATGGACGCGATCGTGTGACCCGGGGAGTAGATGACGCGGGCTTTCAGTTCACCGATCTGAAAAGTTTCACCGTCAGCGAAGAGGTGGTCCCAGTAGGAGAGGTCGCCGTTCAGGTCCGGGCGGTTGTAAATCTTTGCCCATATTTCTTGAACATCCCGTATCCGCTCGCCAATCGCGGTTGGTGCACCCGTTTTCTGCTTCAGATAATGCGCAGCGGAAAAGTGGTCCGCGTGTGGATGAGTGTCGAGTATCCAGACAAGCCGCAGACCGTTTTCAGCAATATAATCGAGAATGGTGTCGGCATTACCGGTACCAATCGAACCGGATTTCTCATCGAAATCAAGCACCGGATCGATGATAGCGCAAGCGTTTGTTACAGGGCAGGACACGACGTACTGGATGCTTCCGGTGCGCTCGTCATAAAATCCCTGAACGACCGGTTTTGCATCTGGTGACACGCCAAGTTCCTCACGTTTTGATTTTTGCGACAACGATACGGAAGCCGTTGCCGCGCCAGAAGCCGTCCGGCTCTAGGCTGCCACGATAGGTGCAACAGGCTTTCAGCTTTCCGCTGGAAAAGCACCCTCCCCGCAAAACCCGCCTTATTGATGGAGCGGCATTGGCGTCTTCCCGTCCATCGTTCCGGTATGGATACTGGAAGCTCGGGCTCGCCATGTCCTCGCCCCACAGCGTGGAGCACCATTCCCAAATCTGTCCAGCCATATCATAACAGCCATATGGCGAACGACCTTTGGGGAAAAGCCCAACGGTGCAGCTATCATTGAAACCGGCTTCTTCGGAATTGGCGGCCTCCTCCACCCAGCTGCGGCCCCACGGGTAGACGATGGCTTCACCAGCATCTGGCTGATCGCCGCGCGCGGCGCGTTCCCATTCAGGCTCGGTCGGGAGGCGAATGATCTCATCAGCGGAAATGCGTCCATCGGAGCGCCATTTATCGGTCAACCATACGCAATAGGCTTGCGCATCCCGCCACGTCAGATCAGTTGCCGGTGCGGATTGCCGCTCTGCGACCTCGCTATCAGGACTACGCCAAAGGCGGTCCGTCGCTCTTATGAAAGCGGCATAGGCACGGTTGGTTACGGGATAAAGGCCTATCCTGAAGCTATCAACCTCGACTTGGTGCGGAGGGGCAGAGTTTGGATGCGTGGAGGAACCGAAGGTAAACGGTCCTTCTGGTACCAAAGCCAGTGCTTCGAGGTCCCGGGGATCGCCCCAGCTCGATACGATCCGGCCTGCCACCTCGCGTTCTGAAGCGCTAAGGAGGCCGTGTTCGATGATTTCAAGCAGGTGGGGCATGACCTTTTGCTGCAAAGGACTTTGGCCGCCCAGCAACCGCGCGGCCAGAAGCACACCGGATAGATTGCCGCTGTCGATCAAAGCTTCAATCAGCCCGTTCACCTTAGAACCTACCCGAAGTCGCTCCGCCAGGCTTTTGATGGCCGGCGACCACAGATCGGTGTCCCTGATGAATTGCGCAACGGCAATCTCCGGCGCCTTTACCGACAGATGGCGCGCTGCGAGCAGTTGGCGAGCGCGCACGACTGGAAATAAACTCGGATCGTCCAGCTCTCCCGCAAGAGCATCAAAAGCGAGGCCGCACAGAAAATCGGCAGTTCCTGTATCACCGGCTATTTTTTCAAGCCAGCGATCTACGATGCCCTCGATAGCCGTTTCGTGACCGCCGCCATTCAGCGCCATAATGAAATGCGCCGGATTCGACGCGCCTTCAGAAAGGACGCTGCCGTTTTTGTCAGGATTGGTACCCGTCAAGCGAACAACAGCGTTCCGGCGCTGTGTTTTTAGAAACGGCAGCAATTCGTGGCGCGCAAATGCCGGTGGCAGCGACATGCGCTTTGCCGCTTGCGTTTCGATGAGAGCCAGAATGCGCGTTTGCGGGTTTGTGGTCTGAAACTCTACGGCATCCTGAAGGAGCGTTGTTGCTCGGTCACCGGCCTGCTCAACGCCATCGAGAATCAGCAATATTGAGTCATCCGAGGGCATTGTCGCGGGATCGATTGCAGCTTCGGCCAGAAGAGCCGCGAAATTCAAACCCTTGGAACCGGAAAGGTAAACCGGCAGAACGCTTGCCACGCTCCACTCTTGCGGGTGCACCGCGCCCTGATCGTTTCGCTCGACGTCAGTTGCAGGAATGTCGCCCCTGCCAAGAGAGAATGCCAGATGTTTGGCAAATGTGCTCTTGCCGCTTCCCGTCTCGCCGATTAGCGCAAGGGTAGCGTTATCGCGAACCACTTCCAGCGCCGAGAAATAGACCGCAGGCTCCGGTTCGGCCTGGTCTTTCAGTTTGCGCAGGCCTTTGGCAGCCTTGTCCTCGAAACTGAAGTTCACCAGAAGAGGAATGTAGCCCTCCTCAAGCGTCGCGACCTTACCGCCGGGCAGAGATAAAAGCGGCTCGTCTCCGAAGGCTTTCGCTTTGGAATACAAATGGTCACGCAGAGCAGTGTTATTCTCTTTCATTTCGCTCACGATCAGAACAGCTTTGCTACATCCGGATTATGGAAGCGCTGGATTTCGATGGCGTAGCCAGCCGGGTCTTCGAAGAAAAAATGTTCGCAGAAGCGACCGCGCAGCAGTTCCGACTGGCCCTTGACGCCTGCTTCCAGCAACCGCTTGTGCCAGCCTTCCACATCCTGCGCGACAATCGTCAGCAGAACAGCGCTTTTTTCCTGATGTTTCAGATGGCCCCGGTTTCCGTCCACGATGCCGAAATAGCACTTGCCCGCGATGCGATAAATGCGCGCCAAACCCTGATCGAGAACCAGTTCGAAGCCGAGAACCTCTTCATAGAACGGCACCACGGACATGATGTCATCGTAATAGAAGAAGGTGATCGAGTAATCTTTTTCCACGTCATGCGTCCTTTAGAAAATGTTGAGCGTGCCTTTGTGGTCGATGGAGAGACCGCGCAGGTCTTTTCGCGCGGCGAACACATCGATCGGATGGACAAGATAGAGCCAAGGTGGATTTTGATGAAGGCGCGTGAGGCAATGGGCGTAAGCCTGCTCCCGATCCGCATCCTCGACCGCGTTGTTTGCGGCGACGATCAACGCTTCCGTCTCATCGTCATCATAACCCTGCCACCAGACGGCCTTGGTGGCGCTTGAAATCTTGTCGTTGAGAATGCGGTAGGTGCTGTGCGGCGAGGAGTCGAAAATCGCCATATCGCCCATCTCTTTCCGGCCAATTTGCCGAGCATATTCAGGCCTGTCCAACTCGGTCTTGACGCTGACCTTCAAGCCCACCGCCTCAAGCGACGCGGCAACGAAGCGGCTGATTTCCGGCGCTCGTTCTGGCATGAAGGTAGGGGTGCGAAGCTCGATTTCGGCGCTCGTATCCACACCGTCTAGCAGGCGTCTGGCCTTGTCCGGATCGAAGGGAATGGGCGCGAGGTTGGCCTTGGCTGACCCCAGATGAAAGGGGCTGACGATTGTCGAAGAAGGTATGGCGAGACCTTGGAAAATATTATCCGCAATGGCCTGTGTATCAACCGCGTGGTTCACGGCAAGCCGTGCTGCCGGGGACTGGAAAATCCCCTTGCTGCAATTCAGATAATACATAACCGACAGTGTGTTGACGGCCTTGCCCCATTGATAATCAGGAGAAAAATCCAGCGCGCCTTCCACGCGCTCCAGATTGGACGCTGCGTCTACGAGACCGGCGCGCAGTTGCTCGTAGCGAATGTCGGCGTGTTTTTCAGCCAGCGCCACGATACGGTCAGGGCCGCTTGCGCCATTCACCTTCTCAAGAACGGCGCGCTTCTGCGGCTCGTAGTCCGAGACGCGGTAGCGGCCCGTGCCGAGAATTGGACGGCCTTCGGCATCGATGCGGCAGATGTAGAACTCCGAAAATATGTCAAGAATATCCGCGATTGGCTTGGGATTAGTAACGCGCACGATGGCATCTCCATCGGCAGAGATACGCGCATCTTGCAGGTAGCGGGCGTAGGACCATTTCATCCCGAATGTATCGACCGCATCGAGAATGCCGTCGATGAAGGATATGATATGGCCTGCCAAACATGGCTTGCCGTCATGAAAGACGGCGCCTTCGCGGATGTGGAAAGTCCAGCTGCGCCCGTTTTCCGTATGCGTCCAATGCGAAAACAGGCCGGGCCGCACGAAACCCTTGTTCCAGCGAAGCAGCGGCTCGAACACAAGGTTCTTCAGCGTCAGCACGCTGGTATCGTCCGTTACCCGCGTCGGCGGCAGGAAGTCGATCTTTTCGAGGCTTATGGTCAACATGGTCTGCCTCACTCAAGCTCGCTGCGGCGGCGTGGATTGAACCAGTCTGCGAGGCTGTCGCCGATCAGGTTGAAGGAGAGGACCGCAAGCAAAATTGCCATACCAGGTGCGAGCGCTACCCAGGCGGCGCTGCGCACATATTGAAGATTGGCGGAGACATCCGCACCCCACTCCGCCATGGGCGGCTGCGCGCCGAGGCCGAGAAAGCCGAGGCTCGCCGTCTGCAAAATGGCACTGCCGAGCGCCAAAGTGGATTGGACAAGAAGCGGACCAAGACCATTGACGAAGACATAGCGAAACAGAATCCGATGGGATGGCAGGCCCAGCGAGACTGCCGCCTCGACATAGGGCTTCACCGAAACGCTGAGCGCCTGGCTTCGTGCGACGCGGGCGAACTGCGGTGCGAGCGTTATCGCCACAGCGAGCATGGCGTTTTGCAGGCTTGGCCCGAAGGCCGCAGCAAGCGCAATGGCCAGCACCAGAGCCGGAAACGCCAGAATAGCATCAACGATACGCATGATGATGCTATCGAGCCAGCCTCCGGCAAAGCCAGCCAGCATGCCGAAGAAGACGCCGATAACGAAAGCAATCACCACCACGCCGACGCCGATGGTGAGCGTCGCGCGCCCTCCATACATGATACGCGTCAGCACATCGCGGCCAAACGCATCCGTGCCGAGCCAGTGAGCGAAGGTCGGACCTTCAAGCTTGTGCAATATATCGAGCTTGGTCGGCGTGTAAGGCGTGATCCACGGACCGATGGTGATGGCGAGGATCAACATCAGCAGGATCAGGAGGCCGACGACCGCCAGCGTGTTGCTTCTCAGGAACAAAAGAACGTCGCGCATGGCTTTACTTCATCTTCTTCCGCACACGCGGATCCAGAACGCCGTACAGCAGATCTACCACGATGGATGTCAGCACGAAGAGCAGCGCAAAAACGAGCGTGGTTCCCTGAATGACGGGGTAATCCCGGTTCTTGATGGCTTCGAACATGTAACGTCCGATACCGGGCCACCCAAAGATCGTTTCGGTGAGGATGGCACCGCCCAGCATTTCCGCGAACTTCAGGCCGATGACGGTAATGGCTGGCAGCAAAGAATTGCGCAGGCCATGTTTGAGAATGACATCGCTGCGCCGCAAGCCTTTGGCCCTCGCTGTGCGAATGAAATCTTCACCCATCACATCCAGCATCGTGTTGCGAACGAAGCGGCCAAGCGTGGCAGCAAGGAAGGCCGCGAGAACGGCAGTTGGCAATATCAGATGCTGGACAGCACTCCACGCCGCATCGAAGTTACCCGTAATAATGCCGTCCAGAATGGCAAATCCAGTCACCGACTGCGCTGTGACGAAGGAACTCATCCGGCCTGAAACAGGCAGCCATCCCAGATAGGTCCCGAAGATCAATTGCAGGATGAGCGCCAGCAGAAAGGCAGGCATCGAGACGCCGACCAGCGATGCGATGCGTGTGACGTGATCGAAAATCGAGTTTGGCCGTGTGGCAGATAGCACGCCAAGCGGAATGCCGACGATAATGGCAACGATGACAGCGAGAACCGAAAGCTCGATGGTGGCGGGCAAGCGGGAGAGGATTTCATGCGCAACAGGCTGACCGGTTTTCAGCGAAAAGCCGAAATCGCCCTGAAAGAGCCCAAGGACGTAATTGACGAATTGGAGAACAACGGGCTGATCGAGATCGAGCTGGGACCGCAAAGCCGAAATCTGTTCCTGCGTCGCGCCGGGTCCGAGGAGCGTGACCGCCGGATCGCCGGGTATCATGCGAACGAGCGAGAAAACGATGACCAGCACGATACACATGACAGGTATCAGCGCGATCAATCTGCGTATGATGAAACTCGCCATATCCCTGTTTCACTCATTTCTGGAAGATATCACTGTATACGCCTGATTTCATTCAGGCGTGATGCGGAGGCAGACGCCAAAGGCGCCCGCCTCCAGTCTTGGGATTATTTCTTGTAAACCGACCAGTATTCGTTCAGCGGCGGCGCGCTGTTGACGACGAGGCCTTCGACATTGGCACGCGCAAACACGATCAACTTGGGGCTGAAGAGGTAGGCCGCAGGTACACGCTTGGCGATTTCCTCCTGCACCTGGAAGTAAAGCGCCTTGCGAGCTTCCATATCCGGCGTCTGCTGTGCCTTCAGGATCAGATCATCCAGCGCCTTGTCCTCAGGCATGCGGAAGGTCATGGCCGTATCGGCAAGCGAAGACAGGTAGCCGATGGTGATATGCGCATCGGGATCGTTGTACCAGGGTTGACGTCCGTCCAGCGCAACATCGAACTGACCGGAGGTCTGAAGCGCGCGCAGTGCGGGGAATTCGGTCTGTTCGATGGTAGCGTTGATGCCGATATCCGCAAGGTTCGCCTGAACAAAGGTTGCGACTGCACCCCAGAGCGGGCCCTGGAAACTGTAGAGCTTGAGAGAGATCGAAGACGGATCGACCTTCGCCTCGGAAAGCAGCTTCTTGGCCAGTTCAGGATCATAAGCCGGAGCCAGTTCCTTCATTTTTGGATTGAAGGCCCAGCTGTTGGATGTCAGCGGCCCATAAACGCGCTCCGCCGTTCCACCGAAAACGCCCTGCAACAGGCCGTCATAATCAATGGCGTGGGTAATCGCCTCACGCACCTTAACATTGGCAAAAGGTCCGTCCGTCTTCTTGTTGTTGAACTCGAGCTGACGGATGATCTGGCTCGAGCTTTCGATGACCTTGATGTCCTTGTTGGACTTCAGCGCCTCGATATCTTCCGCCGCGATTGCCGATAGCTGCCCCTGCTGCTGCACAACATCAACGCCGCCGCTTTCAAGCTCCAACCGGCGGGTGGAAGCATCCGGGATGACGCGGTAGATGATCTTGGAGAGCTTGGGCGCGCCGCGGAAATAATCGGGGTTGGCTTCAAGCACGACATTCGTATCGGCCTGCGCAGCCTTGAAGACAAAGGGGCCGGTTCCGACCGGGTTCGAGGCGAACTTATCGCCGAACTTCTGAACCGCCGTCGGGCTGACAATCGCAGACTGCGGCTGCGCCAGAATAGACAGGAATGCAGGATATGGCGCTGACAGCGTGATCTTGACTTCCGTCGGGGACACGACGGCGATGTCCTTGATCAGATCGAATGTCGCTTTCACGTAAGGGTTGGAAGCCTTGGTGCGCTCCAGCGAAAACTTGACGGCAGCAGCATCGAAGGGCGTTCCGTCCTGAAATTTCACGCCTTCACGCAGCTTGAAGCTGAACTCCTTGCCATCGGGCGAAACGGTCCAGTTATTGGCGAGCCGTCCTTCAAGCTTGGTAAAATCAGGTGCCGTCCAGGCGACCAGCGTATCGAAAACATTGAGGATGATTTCGCTGCCGACAGGCTCAGCCTTGTTGGTGCCGGGCTCCAGACTGACCGGATCGGAAGGCACGGCCACCACCAGCGTTTTCAACTGCTCCTGCGCATTCGCACTCGCTGCGCCCGCCAAAATCGGCAAAGCCACAGCGGCTGCTGTAAATCCTTTCCAGATATTCATCTGCCTGCCCTTTCCAAGCATGGGGCCACGCCCCGTTCCCGTGATCAACGCGTTAGATCGCGCTTTATCTTTTGTAATATACTACGAAATATATCAGCGCGATCGAGGCTTGTAAAGTAATCTGCTTCGACTTTAAACAGAGGGAAATTGCGCCTAATTTCTGAGCATTAAGAAGAATATCCATCCTTCTTTTTGTGCATTTCCGCAAAAAGAGACGAATGGTCGATTTCGCCCTTCAAGCCGGATCCGCGCCGAACACGACTGGTCGTGACGGGTCAGAGACCCAGGCCGACCATGAGCCGGGATACATGGAAGCACGCACGCCAATCGCCGCCAGCGCCAGCACCGTGTGAGCGGCAGACATGCCCGCCCCACAATAAACCCCTACCTCTGAAGAGCCATCGACACCAAGCGCTCGGTACATTTCCGTGAGCGTCGCGCTGTCGGTGAAATTGCCGTAATCGGTGACGTTATCGGGCGCTGGCGCACTGACCGCGTAAGGAATATGCCCTCTTGGCGGCTGCCCTTCCACGGCCGGACCGCCGATGTAGTTGGGCCGGATACGCGCATCGAGCAGAACACCGTCCGTCGCAAGCCTGAGAGAGCCATCGGCATCGAGCTCCGGCAAATTGCCGGTAGAGAGCTCAATGTTACTTGGAGTGGGCGAGGCAATGGCACCTGTGACGGGAAGCCCGGCAACCTGCCAAGCACGAAAGCCGCCATCCAGAACCCTGACATCCGGCAGACCTGCCCATTTCAGAACCCACCAGGCGCGCGCCGCCGTCATACTGCGGTCGCCGTCATAGACGACGATAGTGCTTTCCTTGCGCAATCCCCAGCGGCGCGCCTTCTGCTCCAGCACCTTGATATCGGGCAATGGCCGCTGACCGCCCTCTAGCGTCGCAAGGGACTGGAAATCAGTATAGGCTTCCGTATCGATTGCGCCTTCGATGCGAAGACCATTGAAAGACGGCTCACCGGTGTAGGGATTGATGGAATGGACAGCCAGAACCGTCACATCTTCACCGGCCTCCCGAAGAGCCTGCAACTCCACGGGTGTCAGAAGAACGGATTTGCGGATATCATCAGCCATGTCGCATTCACTCCTGGAGGCGCGTGACGTTTCGTGATCCTCCACTATTAGAACCCGCTTGGCAAGCGCAAATATCTTACGTAATATATCACGAAATCGGTCCATCGTGACCGGCATTGCATTTCCAGTTTGGAGCAGCCGACGTGTCCATTCTCACTGTGGAAAACCTCACGACTTCCTTTAGAAGAAACGGTGTATGGACGCCTGTCGTCAATGATGTGAGCTTTGTCGTCGATGCTGGTGAAACGGTTGCGATTGTCGGTGAATCCGGTTCCGGCAAAAGCGTCACGGCCATGTCGATCATGCGTTTGCTGCCGGAAAAGAATTCGCGCGTCAGCGGCAGCATCAAGCTCGATGACCGCGAGCTTTTGACACTCCCTGAAAAAGACATGCAGGATATTCGCGGTAATCAGATCGCCATGATTTTTCAGGAGCCGATGACGTCGCTCAATCCGGTCATGACCGTGGGAAGGCAGATTGCCGAAGCCATGCGGCGGCACCGGCAGATAGGCGTGAGCGAAGCGAAAGCGGAGACGATCAAGCTGCTCGACCGCGTTCGCATTCCCTCATCGATCAAGCGTTTCGATGAATATCCGCACGAGCTCTCCGGCGGCACGCTACAACGCGTCATGATCGCCATGGCGCTTTCCTGCCGACCCAAACTGCTGATTGCCGACGAGCCGACAACCGCGCTCGACGTGACGGTTCAGGCCGAAATTCTGCAGTTGATCAAGTCGTTGCAGGATGAAGATAATATGGGCGTGCTGTTCATCACGCACGACATGGGAGTCGTTGCCGAAATCGCGGATCGCACACTGGTCATGTTCCGCTCCAGAGCGCTGGAGGCAGGGCCGACCGAGGAGATTTTCGACCGCCCCGCCAATGGGTACACCCGCGCGCTGCTTTCCGCCGTTCCGAAGCTGGGCTCGATGGCAGATCATGCGCAGCCCGCCACGTTCCCGCTTGTCGATGTCGAAACCGGTCAGGTGATCCCGGAAAAGCTGACCTCACCGCCGCTCGAAAAGCCTATCCTCAAGGTTCGCAATCTCGTCACGCGCTTTGCCGTCAGAACGGGAATTCTCGGTCGCGTCACGTCTCGCGTGCACGCTGTTGAGGATGTATCGTTCGACTTGAAGGCTGGCGAAACACTGGCACTCGTGGGTGAGTCCGGCTGCGGAAAATCCACCACGGGCCGCTCGATTCTGCGACTTGTGGAGCCCGTCAGCGGCATGATCAAGGTGGACGGCGAGGACGTGAGAGCGATGCCGCGAAAGCGCCTGACGAGTGCCCGCCGACAGATGCAGATGATTTTTCAGGACCCGTTTTCAAGCCTCAATCCGCGCATGCGCATTGGTGAAGCCATTGCCGAACCGATGATCGCCCACAGTATCGCCAAGAAGCGCGAGGCAAATGACAGGGCAATCGATCTTTTGGAAAAGGTTGGGCTGAAGCCGGATATGGCAAGCCGCTTCCCGCACGAGTTCTCCGGCGGTCAGCGTCAACGCATCAGCATTGCCCGCGCGCTTACCCTCAATCCAAGCCTCATAGTGGCGGATGAGGCGGTTTCGGCACTTGATGTCTCTATCAAGGCGCAGGTCGTGAACCTGATGCTGGAACTTCAGGAAAGGTTGAACATCGGCTACCTCTTCATCTCCCATGACATGGCCGTCGTGGAGCGCGTCAGCCACCGGGTGGCGGTCATGTATCTGGGTGAGATCGTGGAGATCGGAACACGCGCGCAGATTTTCGGTAATCCGCAGCATGATTACACCAAGCGGCTGCTGGATGCCGTACCTGTTGCTGACCCACATAGACGCCAGCAACGCAAGCTGCGGACTGGCACGGAAATCGGCAGCGCGGTTCGTCCGGTGGATTATGTGCCGGTGAAGGCCGTCTATCGCGAGGCAGCGCCGGGGCATCTGGTCAAGCAGAATTAAAGCATTGGCACAAAATCGGGATCGATTTTGTAAAGCAGGATGCGAGAACTTAAAGCGTCAGCCTGACCTGGGAGTTGGAAATCAGCGCATCCAGCAGGCCTTTGCGGGTGTTTTCGTTGTGGTCCAGCATGGCTTGTCGTGCGTTTTCGCCATCGCGCTTGCGCAGGAATGCGACGATGCGCAGATGGTCTGCTTCCGTTTCCGGGTTAAGGTCGCGCACGCGCGTTCCCATATAGAAGAAGCGTGCGCATTCTTCGAGATGGCTGATGACCAGCGAGGCCAGACGCGAATTGCGCGATCCGCGCGCGATTGCGGCGTGGAACAACTCATTGGACGTGACGAAGGTTTTGGTGCTGACATCTTCACCGACGACGTAATTCGCCTGCGCCAGTTGATCGAGCGCGTCCAGTTCCTCATCCGTCAGGTTCTGCGCGGCAAGGGCGGTGGCCGTGCCTTCCAGCACACCGCGTATTGCGAAGAGATCGTTGACGTCCTTCAACGTTACCGGCGAAACGCGGTAACCGCGTCTGGGGAAAGCTTCCATGAAGCCTTCGACGCACAGACGTCCCAGCGCTTCCCGCACGGGCGTCTTGCTCATCTGAAGCTGCTCGGCAAGCTCCGGCTCGGACACTTCCGCTCCCGGCGCCAGTTCACCGATGATGATCCGCTCGCGCAGCGTGACATAAGCCTGCTCGGTCAGCGATTTCGCCCGCTTGTCCTGAGGGGCAGACTTTTCAGAAATGTTCAAACATGCCTCCGTGCGCGCAAAACGCGCTGTTTCGTCTTTGTCAGCCATGACGGGCCCGCAAGTCAAAGGATTTCAAATTCTGGCCTGTTTTTCCACACCGCGCGAAACTCACTTTGACAGTGCGACAGGCGTGATATACTACGTGGTATATCTTAAATCTGCAACACCATCGCGGTGTGCCATGTCGCAGGTGAAGGCGTGTCAGAAATCCTCATCATCAATCCGAACAGCTCGAAGGCAGTCACGCAATCGATGGAAGCGTGTCTTGAGCCGATCCGCGCCCGTGCGTCTCACGGCATTCAATGCGTCGAGCTTGCGAAATCGCCACCGGGCATCGAAACCGACGATCATGTCGCGCAGGTGATCCCGAACATTATCGAGGCGGTCTCGGCATCTCAGGCGGATGCATTTGTGCTGGCCTGCTTCTCCGATCCGGGCATTGCACAGGTTCGAAAGCGCGTCGATCGCCCGGTCTACGGTATTGCTGAGTCGGCTTATCTGGCAGCACATGCACTGGGTGAGCGTTTCGGTATCATCTCGCTTGGCCAGTCCTCTATCGACCGGCATCTTCGTTATCTGAAGGCGCTCAGGCTGGATCAGAGACTGGCGGGCGACCGCTCCATCGACAGGACCGTCAGCCAGCTTATGGCCGGAAACGTGGTCGATATAGTATCGCAAACAGCGCGCCTGCTGCGCGATGAAGACGGTGCCGATGTTGTCATTCTCGGCTGCGCCGGTCTCGGCGGCTATCGTGACGCCCTGCAGCAGAGCCTCGGAATTCCGGTCATCGACCCGGTCCAAGCCGGGGCGACACTTGCTCTCACCCACCTCGATTTGGCATATGGAAGGACAAGACGATGAGTTTCGACCTGATCGTCCGCGGCACTGCGGTACTGCCTGAAGGCCCCTTGAAAAATGCATGGATCGGCATCAGCGATGGCAAGATCAAAGCCATCGGCAGCGGCGAGGCACCGCCATCCGCAGAGATTTTCGATGCGGGCGATGACCTGATCATTCCCGGTGTCGTGGATGGCCAAACCCATGCCTGTTCCTACGGCGGACTGCCCGGCATTCGTTCCACGACGCGCTCGGCAATAGCGGGCGGCATCACCACCATCGTAGACATGCCCTATGACAACCCCGCCCCCCTCAACACGGTCGAACGGCTGAACGACAAGGTTGCCGCGATACGGGAACATGCGCATGCCAATGTCGCGCTCTATGGCACCATCATTCCCGAGCAGAGCACCGACGACATAAAGCCGCTGATCGAGGGAGGCGTGGTCGCCTTCAAGATTTCGACATTCGAGAGCAGCCCGACGCGTTTTCCGCGCATCGCCGCACAGCAGATCCTCGCGACATTTCAGGCGCTTTCCGACACGGTCATTCCTCTCGGCGTGCATAATGAAGATCAGGAAATCGTCCGCGCCCACATAGCTGCGGCGAAAGCTGCCGGTCGTGACGGTATCGAAGCCCATTCGGAAAGCCGTCCACCGGCTGCGGAACTGGCGGCAACGGCGCAATTTCTCGAACTGGGTGCCGCGGCTGGCGCTCATGCCCACATCGTTCATCTGACCACGGCGCGCGGCTTCCAGCTGGTCGATAATTATCTGGCCGATGGCTTTGCCGCGACCGGCGAATTATGCGTGCACTATCTATGGTTCGATCCCGATAAGGACGGAGCCAAACTTGGCGCCAAGATGAAGGTCAACCCTCCCATCCGACCGGGCCAGATCGACGCGCTATGGGAAGAAATCGTCGCAGGGCGTGTCGCCTTCGTTAGTTCGGATCATTCTAGCTGGCCAATCGATAACAAGTTCACGCCGTCCATCTTCGAAGCGGGCGCAGGCGTGCCCGGCCTCGAAACGCTTCTACCTGCCTTTTATACGGCCGCCGAAGCACGCGGATTGGATGCACCGCAAATGACGGTCGAACAGCTTTGCGAACGCCCTGCCCGCTTTTTCGGTCTCTGGCCGGAGAAAGGTGCGATCCGCGTTGGCGGCGATGCCGATTTGGCCATCCTGTCGCGTCAGCAGAACATCTGGGATTCCTCCAAGGCTCATGACGAGCTGAACTGGAGCCCATTCGATGGCCGCGAGTTCTCGGTCAAGGTCGTGCGTACCTACCTTTCCGGCCAGCTGGCCTGGGATGGTGCCGACGTTCTCAATCAGCCAGGCTCGGGCCAATATGTTCGCCGTGGCCAATCCAACTGGTTCGAATAGGATTTGCGAACATGTCCCTGATTAATTCTTCGACCAAAGGCGTCTTCGTCATTGCTGTCACGCCATTCAACGAGGATGGCTCGCTGGATAATGCCAGTGTCGACCGGATGGTGGATTTCTATTACGAAAAGGGCGCGGACGGGCTGACGATCCTCGGCATGATGGGTGAAGCACCGAAGCTCACGCAGGCGGAATCCATCGAAGTCGCACGCCAGACGATCAAGCGCTCCGGAGACAAGCCGGTTGTTGTGGGCGTATCGGCACCCGGTCTTGCCGCCATTGGCGAGTTGACGAAGGCCGTCATGGATTTGGGTGCGGCTGGCGTGATGGTTGCGCCTCCGTCTTCGCTCAAAACGGATGAGCAGATCATCGGCTATTATCGCAACGTCGTGGAAACGGTCGGCACCGAGGTTCCGGTCGTACTTCAGGACTTTCCTTTGACAACCGGCGTCCAGATTTCGTCCAAGACGCTTGGGACGGTCCTAGAAGCGCACCCGAGCATCGTCATGGTAAAGCACGAGGACTGGCCGGGCCTTCAGAAGATCACCGATCTTCGTCAGGCCGAAGCCAATGGACGCCGCCGTACATCGATCCTCTGCGGCAATGCCGGGGTGTTCCTGACCGAAGAACTGCAGCGCGGAGCAGACGGTGCGATGACCGGCTTCCCCTACCCGGAAATGATGGTCGGCGTCTGCCGCCTTAGCCAAGAAAGACGCTTTGACGAGGCACAGGATCTGTTCGACGCCTATCTGCCGCTGATGCGTTACGAGCAGCAGCCGGGGCTTGGGCTTGCTGTGCGCAAATACATTCTCATGAAACGCGGCGCCATCGCGAGTGCCGCGCAGCGCCGCCCCGGAACCGCACTAAGCAGGCTTGCCACGGCTGAAGTTGAAAAGCTGATGGAGCGCCAGACTAAAAAACTGGAGTTGTTGAACTGATGGATCTCGGAATTTCTGGAAAATCCGCACTCGTTCTCGGCGCAAGCCGTGGCCTGGGCGCGGCAATCGCCGCCAGCCTTGCCGCTGAAGGCGTGAAAGTCTATGCCGCCGCCCGCAATGCAGGAAACATCGAAAAAGCGGACAACATCATTCCGCTTACGGTGGACCTCTCGGACAAGGCATCCGTCAGTGCATTGATCGACACACTGCGCCAAAAGGGCGGCGTCGACATTCTTGTCAACAATAGCGGTGGTCCGAAGGCCGGTCCCGCTGTTGGTCAGAGCACGGACGGTTGGGTCTCCGCGTTCGAGATGATGGCGACGTCCATTTTCACGATCACCGATGCGATGCTCGAAGGCATGATTTCGCGCAAATGGGGGCGTATCATAACCGTCGGATCATCCGGCGTTGAACAGCCCATTCCTAATCTTGCACTTTCCAATGGCGTACGTGCAGCTGTCGCTGGCTGGTCGAAGACGCTTGCCGCCGAGGTCGCTCAGCACGGGATTACGGTCAACATGATCCTGCCGGGACGTATCGACACGGACCGTGTTCGCGAGCTCGATGGCATCAAGGCGAAGAATACGGGTGCCGATATCGAAGCGGTGCAGGAAGCTTCCAAAAAAGACATTCCCGTCGGTCGGTACGGCAAACCGGAAGAATTCGCGGCAGTCGCGACTTTCCTCGCCAGCGCGAAGGCCAGCTATGTTACGGGCTCATCCATCCGCGTGGATGGGGGGATGATCAAGGGACTTTGATTTCGATGACCAATTTCGATCTCGTGCATGACCGCACCGGCACCGGCAGTTCCAAATGGAGCAAATACCCAGCCGATGTCTTGCCCATGTGGGTGGCGGATATGGATTTTCCCGCAGCACCGGAAATCATCGAAACCATTACCCGCAGGCTTCAGCATCCTATTCTCGGATATGGCGTGGCGAAGGATGAATTGCGCCACGCGATCATCGAGGATTTGAAGACGAAATATGATTGGACTGTCGCACCGGAGGAAATCGTTTTCCTGCCCGGCGTAGAACCGGGCTTCAACATGGCGATGAAGGCCTTTCTCCAGCCGGGTGACGGAATTACCGTGCAGACGCCGGTCTATCGCCCCATACTCAACGCACCTGCACACTGGGGTCTGACACGGCATGATGCAGCCCTCATGCCAGCCGAGAGCGGGTGGGAAATGGATGCGGATGCATTTAGCCGCGAAATAGCAAACTCGAAAGCCTTCCTCCTCTGCAACCCGCAAAACCCCACCGGCAAGGTGTTTACGCGGGAAGAATTGCTTTCCATGGCAGATATCTGCCGCGAACAGGACGTGTTGGTCATTTCAGACGAAATCCATTGCGAACTGCTGTTCGATGGCCGCCGTCACGTTCCTTTCGCATCCCTCTCAGACGATGCTGCCAACCGAACCATCACGCTGATGGCCGCAAGCAAGACCTACAATATTGCCGGACTGAAAACTGCCTTTGCCATCATCAAAAACAAAGAGATGCGAGAGAAGTTCTCCGCCTCCCGCCTTGGCATGGTCGATAGCGTCAATATTCTCGGCCTCGAAGCGACACTTGCGGCCTACACACGCGCCGCCGGGTGGAAAGCTGAGATGCTACGATATGTCGAGGCCAACCGGGACTTTCTTTCAGATGAGATCCGCCGCCGCTTTCCGTCGATCCGTATGATCAAGGCAGAAGGCACATTCCTGGCCTGGCTGGACTGCAGCGCCCTTGACCTGAAACCGAACCCACAAGCGTTTTTCCTCGAAAACGGAAAAGTCGGTTTCAGCGCCGGTTCCGAATTCGGTGCTGATTACGACAGTTTCATCCGCGTGAATTTCGGTTGCCCACGCAACCTTCTGGTAGAGGGATTGGAGCGGATGGAGAAGGCGTTGAGGGTGGCTCACGCCCTGCCCTGAAAACATCACGATTCATTCAGCCACGGTTCACGGGCTGAAGCGCTAACTGTCTGCGGGGCCAAAAGGAGGCAGATCAGATGCGCAAACTCGTGTTAAGCGCAGCTCTCATTATCGCAGGACTATTCGCAGGCGGCGCCAATGCAATGCCAATGGGCAATCAGTCCGCACCCGGCAATTCGCTGGTTCAAAAAGCCGACTATGCCTGCGGGCGCGGCTACCATCTCTCGCCACGTGGCTATTGCCGACCCAACGGGCCGCCACGAGGCTATTATGGCGGCGGATGGGACACGCGCGACCGCTGGGAAGATCGTCGTGAGTGGCGAGACCGTCAGGCCCGCCGCGAATGGCGAGACCGCCAAGACTGGCGCGACCGTCGCGGTTGGTATTACCAGCAGGATTATCGTTGGTGACATGGAAGAAGCCCTCCCTCGCCGGAGGGCTTTTCTCTGTCCGGTGCGCAACCCAATCTGATCCTCAGTTCGTGACCGAACGAAGCGATTTTTCGATCTCTCCACCGCAATAAGATTGTCCATAATCCGCAAAAGCTTGGAGACGCAGTTTATCGAGCCGTTCGTCTCGCATCATCCGCTGGGATAATCCCCATATGAACGGGCTCGTCCTCTTCAAAAGGTCTGAAATCGGCAAAAAGCGTTCGGCCATGGTGTTCCAAAGCACTGCCGTTACGATGTCGGCCACGGTTGCGTTTTCTGTGCCCAACATGAAGCCGCTCTCAGATGTCAGGCCATGGCGCCTGCCGGTATCTTCGAAAATGGTCATCCATTTTTGGAGCCGCGGGGTGAAGTCTTGCCACTTTTCCGGCGTCCACATTTCGCGCCCGCCATCCAGTGTCAGTTCATCGATGACATCATTCGCGTCGTTGACGACCTTGAGAGACAAGGCACGCGCTTCAGGGGTTTGTGGCAGAAGATCGAAACGTTCGGCGAGATAAAAAGCAATTGCAGGCATCTGGGAAATTGCGAATTGACGATCCCGATCGATGAGAACCGGAGGCCCCATGAAGGCAATCGGCTGCTGATCGACATCGCGGCCCATCAACGCTCCAATCGATTCGGCATCATGTTCCCGCCATGTGCAATCGCTGTAAGCAAGGATGGCACGGATGAACTGCCCACGAAACGGCACCGGCCAATAGTACAAATCGAATTCAGCCATTTTGTTGCTCCCTATCGCTCATGACGAACCAACCGAGAGCACCTGCTAAGGTTCCGGAGAAAGCCGTGCTATCGTTTCCTCATCCCGCTTGCCGTCATAGAACTGGTGGAGCGCTTGTTCAAAAGACGTTCCGGCGCCGCTGATTGCGGCGAATAGAGTCATGCTTGAATGGAACTTCAAATCATCCGGTGAGCCCAGAATTTCACGCGCTGTAAGGTGTGCGTTAGACAGCATTGCTGCGGTACATTCCAGCAGGCGGGCTCCAAGAACGGGATGGTCAAGATAGGCTCGCGCTTCGGCACGATTTGAGATGGCATAAAAGCGTGCCGTTTCAGACCGCCCAAGCCCGGCGATCTGCGGAAAGATGAACCACATCCAATGGGAGGATTTGCGACCGGCGCGTAGCTCACTCAAAGCCTGTTCATAGATATGGTGCTGCGCGTCGATGAAGCGTTGAAGGTTGAACTGCATTTGATACCCTCCATCTCTCGACACGCATCCGACTGCATCTATTATGAATCTAGCCGTTGCTCGGTTTTCGCATCGAAAATATGAACATTTTCAATTGCGAAATTAAGGCGTGCGCTGCCACCAACCTCTAGCGGAGATCGACCGTTGAGGACAAAAACGATTTCGGGTGTCGTCTTCGTCGTTACAAAGGTTGCAGACCCTGTGGATTCCACCGAGGCAATCGGGAGATCGAAACCGGGCTCTTGCGGTGCCGCGAGCTTGAGATGCTCCGGTCGAATTCCCATAAGCACGGCATGATCCGGCGGTAAGTTCACATCCAGCTCAAGGGTCTGGGGTGTTGGCAGCTCTAGGATGACGGACTTGCCATTGCTGCCAGTTCTTGCCGGAATGAAATTCATGGCAGGGGAGCCGATGAAGCCCGCAACGAAACGGTTGGCCGGTCTGTCATAGAGATCGAGCGGCCTGCCCTGCTGTTCGATCACGCCGCTGCGCATGATCACGACATGGTCGGCCATGGTCATGGCCTCGACCTGATCATGGGTGACATAAACGGATGTTGCGCCGAGCCGGTCGTGCAGGGCTCTGATTTCCTTGCGCATGTGCACGCGCAACGCCGCATCGAGATTGGAAAGCGGCTCATCGAACAGGAATGCTTTGGGATGGCGTATGATGGCTCTGCTCATCGCAACGCGCTGACGCTGACCGCCGGATAGTTCTCTGGGGTATCTGTGAAGCAGGTCTCCAAGACCTGTGATCGCGGCCACTTCCTGCGCGGCTTTCTTTGCCTCGGCCTTCTTCACACCCTTGATCTTCAGGCTATAGGTCAGGTTCTGCTCAACGGTCATATGCGGGTAAAGCGCGTAGGACTGAAAGACCATGGCAAGGTCGCGCTTTCGCGGTGGCACATTGTTCATCCGCTCGCCAGCAATCATCAGGTCGCCGCTCGATATGGTCTCAAGCCCTGCGAGCGAACGCAACAAAGTTGATTTTCCGCATCCCGACGGCCCGACGAGTGCCACGAAAGCGCCTTTCGGAATTGAAAGGTCGATATTCTTGAGAGCGTGATATGCGCCGTAGTGTTTGTTGACGCCGGTCAATTGGATCTGGTTGGTCATTTAAGGGCTCCCGATGTGAGGCCGGAGACGATGCGCCGTTGCAGAAGGACGAAGATTGCGAGGATGGGCGTCACATACATGGTCGCGTAGGCCATGATGTTGTTCCACTCGCTCGTGTTCGGCCCCATGAAGGTGTTGAGGCCGACACTTGCTGGCTGAAGGCTGACATCCTGGATCATGGATTTCGAATAGACGAATTCACCGAATGCCTGCATGAAGATGAGGATTGCGCTGACGAGGATGCCGTTGCGCGCAAGCGGCAGGACGATATTGAAGAAAGCGCCGACGCGCGAATTTCCATCGACCAGGGCCGCTTCTTCCAATTCCATGGGAACGGCCATGAAGGTCGCCCGAACCAGAACCACGAAGAACGGCATGCTTTTGGCGGCAATCGCCAGAATGACGGCCAGCCGAGGGTAATCCAGCAAGCCGATTTGCGTGAACCCAACGAAGATGGGCGTTACCATCAAAGAGGCCGGAAGCACCTGTAGCATGAGAATGAGGAACAGGCCGAGATCGACCCAGACATTGCGGTAGCGCGCCAGAACATAGGCACAGCCTGTGCCAAGAACGGCGATCAGCGCGACCGAGCCGAAGGCGATGACGACCGAGTTCCACAGATAGCGTCCCATGTTCCGGCTTTCCCAGACATAGGCAAAGGTTTCCCAACGCGCTGCGGACGGCCAGAAGCTCGGCGGGTTGGCGAACATTTCCGAGCCGCTTTTGATGGACGTGACATACATCCAGTAGAGCGGAAACAGATAGATCGCTGCCATGATGATGGCCATGAGCAGCATCAGGCGATTGCGGGCGGTCTCGCTCATCCGCGCACCTCATGACGTGTGGAGCGAACGTAAACTGCGGCAGCGAACATGACGAAGACCGTCATGATGACCGAGATCGTTGCGCCTCTGCCAAAATCATACTGGCGGAAAGACAGGTCCCATGCCCAATATTGGGCGACATTAGAAGAGTTGTTCGGCCCGCCATCGGTGATGGCCGCGAAGAGATCGAATTGCTGCAAGGTGAAGATTAGGCCGAGCGCGATGATCGCGCCGATGGTGGAGCGCATCATTGGCAGGGTGATTGTCCAGAAGCGCTGCCAGGCATTCGCACCATCCATGTCCGCTGCCTCATAGAGATCGCCGGGGATAGCCGAAAGACCGACCGACAGCAGGATCATGTTGAAGGAGGTGCCAAGCCATATATTGGCAATGACGACCGCCCACAGCGAGAAATTGGGGTCTGAGCGCCAGAAGATGTTGCCGCTGATCAAACCGCTCTCGCGCAGGAAGAAGTTCAAAACGCCGAAATCACCCGACAAAATCCAGTTCCAGATGGCACCGACAACGAGGCCGGGCATGACCCAGGAAACGAGAAACAGACCGCGCAGCCAACTGGCACCGGGAAAACTCGTCCAGAAAAACAAAGCAAGACCGAAGCCGATGATGAACTGTCCGGCAATGGAGCCGACCACGAAGATCAGTGTGTTGGTCAGGATCGGCCATGTTTCCGGCTGTTTGAACAGCGCCACGTAATTGTCCATGCCGACAAATGGGCGGATGAAGCTGCCGAGGCTGAACATATCAACCTCTTGAAAACTCATCAGAATATTGTAGATCAACGGTAGACCGGCCAGCGCGAACAGAAACGCGAAGGGCACACCGACCAGCACCATGTCAAATCCACGGCCATCCCTGACGCTGGAGAATATCCGTCTCATCATAACCTCTTGTCATCGCTCGGAACTGCCCGACACATTCCCGTGCCGAGCAGCTCCGTCCGGGAGGAAACTGGGCATCCGCCCGCAGCCTCGCTGGAGACTGCGAGCAAGAAGCAGATCAACCGCCAATCGACTTGATTTTTTCCGCAGCCTGATCGAGAGCCGCTTTCGGCTCCATCTGGCCCGTGAGCGCTGCCTGAATTGCATCCTGAATGGCCTTGGAAATCTTGGGCCATTCTGGCGAGGGGCCGCGCGGCTGGGCGTATTTCATCTGCTCGAGGAAGGTGGCGAGAGCCGCGTCTTTCTCGGCATTGCCGGTTGGAGGCACGGGGATATCGGAGCGCGCCGGAAGCTGGCCGAAATCCTTGTACATCGTGGAATCTTTCGAGGCGAAGAACTCCAGTGCCTTGAAGGCTTCTTCCGGGTGCTTGGTGCTGGAGAAGATTGCCCAGTTATAATCACCCATCGCCGACGAGCGCTGCGCGCCTTCCTGTGGAACGGGCAGAAGTGCGGTGCCCCACTGGAACTTCGCGTCCGTCAGCATACGGTCGATTTCCCATGGACCGGAGATGGCCATGGCCGCATTGCCAGCATTGAAGGTTGCCGTCGAATCCCACTGGCTGCGGGTCAGCGTATCCGGTGAGGTCAGTTTCTCGGTCAGCAACTGTTTCCAGATCGTCAATGCTCTGACCGCGCCGTCACCATTGATGGCGTTGTAGCTCGCGCCACCCATCTGCGCCCAAGGCAGGAACTGGAAAGTCCCTTCCTCATTCGCCTTGGCGGAGAAAGTGATCCCGTAGACGTTCTTCTTGGGGTCGGTGAGCTTGCGCGCGGTTTCTACCAGTTCGTCCCAGGTCTTGGGTGGGCTTTCGGGATCAAGCCCGGCAGCCTTGAACAAGTCTTTATTGTAATAGAGCGCAATCGTATTGGTCGCCTTTGGCACGCCGTAATATTTGCCGTCCCATGTGGCGGATTTCAGCGGGCCCGGGAAATAGTTCTCGGCTTTGATCGTGGTCGATTTACCGATCATGTCGGTCAGATCGAGAAACGCACCGCGCGATGCAAACATGGCGTGGTTGGGATTGTCGATCGCGATGATATCCGGTGCCTTGCCTGTGGAATAGGCCCGCATCGCTTCGCTCACCACGTCATCGAACTGGATCTGGCGATACTCGATCTGGACGCCGTTATTCTGTGCGTTGAATTCCTTGATGAGATTGGGCGCTGGCTGAATATCACGATCCAGTGACCAGAGCGTGAGCTTCACGTCTTCGGCTTTTGCCTGAAAACCAACCAGCGCAGCACATGTCAGCGCCAGTGTCATGGCGATCGAATGCTTTCGGATACCCATAATTCTCCTCCTTTAAGGTTATCCCTACGTTTTTCCGCCTGCCGCCTCCTCATGCGACCGGCGCCTTTCCTGCTTACGACGGGTCTACGACGAAGCTCCCGCCGCGCGCCTGTTTGAGATGGTTGAGCGCGTGGACCTGTCCCGTCATTTCCAGCGCATCGCGATAGACCGGATCATGCCAGCCCTCGATATCGATGGAACCGGACCAGCCCGCGAGGCGCAGTTCCGAAATGATGTCCGTCCAGTTGCTGTCACCGAAGCCAGGGGTGCGCATGAACACGAACGGGTGCTTGCCGAAAATCCCGTGCTCGCGGATCACATCCCAGCGGATCGTCGCATCCTTGCCGTGAACGTGGAAAATCTTGTGCGCCCACTTGCGGATCTGCGGCAGTGGATCGATCAGGTACACCATCTGATGGCACGGTTCCCATTCGAGGCCGATATTGTCATCCGGCGTTTCGTTGAAGATCAGCTCCCAGGCATCGGGATTATGGGCAATGTTCCAGTCGCCGGTCTGCCAGTTGCCATCCATGGCGCAGTTTTCGAAGGCGATGCGGATGCCCTTGTCGGCCCCGCGCCTGGCAAGTTCGCTCCAGACTTCTTTGTAGCGTGGTAGGCTCTCCGGCAGTGGCTTGTTGCGAACGCGCCCGGTGAAGCCTGCGATGCAGGTGGCGCCGAAATGATGGGCGTTGTCGATACAATCCTTCCAGCCCTGAAGGGTCTGCAAATCGAGATCGGTGCCTTCCAGCGGATTACCGAACATTCCAATCGTGGAAATCGTGATATCCCTGTCGCCGATGGCATCCACACAGCGCTTGCCCAACTCGGCAATATCCTGACCGTTGGTCGTCTGCCAGAAGAAGGGCTCGAAACTCTCGAAACCCATATCCGCGATCTGCGCGATCCGTTCTGCCGCCTGCCCTTTCGTCGCACTGACCATGGTGCCGACACGAATGGAATTTTTGCTATCCAAGCTCATCAATCTCTTCCCTATGCTGCAAGCTCGACACTGTTTCCGGAGCGGGCGCTTTCGATCGCACCGAAAACCATGGCAAGGCTTCGAATATTGTCTTCTCCGGCTGTTTCAGGCACGCGTCCCGTGCGTATGGCCTCAAGGAAATCGGCAAGAACGCTGGCATGCCCATGCGTTTCCTCCGGCTTTAGCGGCGCAGGAACCTCGACGGGCTGGAACCCGCGGAGCAACCCGTTTTCCTGACCCGCGACAGAGGCCTTGAACGTTTCCTCGCCGTCCCAGGTCAGCATTCCCTTCGTGCAGACGATGCGCCAGGCGCTTTCCCAACTGGTCCGCTCCCCTTCCGCGCACCATGAGCCGCGATAGGTGAAGACGACATCGTCTGAAAAGCGGAAGACCGCATTGGCGCAAGCGCCGTGCGCGTACCAGGAGCCGGGCGGGTTTGCTTCCAGGCAATAGACCGATAGCGGCGTCTTGCCGGAGACATAACGTGCCGCGTCGAAGGTATGGATCGCCATATCGAGCAGCAGAACATTGTCCATCCGCTCACGGAAGCCACCAAAATGCGGGCCGATGAAGAAGTCGCAATGAACTGCCGTGATGTCGCCGATAACTCCGCTGTCTACCAAACGGCGCATGCGGCGGACGCCGGAAATGAAGCGTCTGTTCTGCACCACGGAATGGATTTTGCCAGCCTTCGCAGCGGCGTGGATAAGATCGGCAGCCTCTTCCATGGAGTTTGCCATAGGCTTCTCGCTCAGTACGTGGCAACCATGAGCAAGGGCGGTGGTGACAACGGAATGACGTGCGGCTGGAATGACGACATCGAACAGGATGTCGGCCTGTGTTTCTTCAAGAACGCTGGGCAATTCCGTTCCGATCACAGCACCGGAAAGACCGAACTCCGTGGCAAGCGCCTGAGCAACATTAGCATTGAGGTCGACTAGACCGACAATCTGCAGCGCATCTTTCAGTTCCGGTGTGGATTGAACTGCGCGAAGCCAGCCTTTGGCCATAGCTCCGCACCCACACAAAACGACCTTGTATGTCAAGAAAACCTCCCATGCACATCTACGGAACCGCGCCTCCTGCGCAACCGTAAACGTTTACGGAAACTATGGACATATCTGATATTTTGTCAATACTGGCGTGACCCAAGAAAATGAACGATGGATATCCGCATGAAGGGCATACGCCAGTTAGCCGAGCATCTCGACATTTCGATCGGCACCGTTTCGCGCGCCCTCAACGGCAAGGCAGACGTCAATCCACAAACCCGCCAGCGTGTTCTCCAAGCGGCTGAAAAGCTTGGATATGTTGCCAATCAATCTGGCCGTTCGCTGCGCAAGGGCTCGACCGGTGTTATCGGTTTCATGATGCAGACCGGCCCGGAGATTACCGGTCAGGGCGATACGTTCTTCATGAGCGTTTTCGATGGCGTGCAGACGGTGCTGGCCCGGCACAATCTCGATCTCGTGGCACTGCTCTGCTCCTCATCCGAGGATCCCGACGCCTATCTTCAACGCACCGTCGCGCGCGGATTTGCCGATGCGATCATTCTTTCCGCCACCCGCCGAAACGATGCCCGTTTCGAGCTTCTGGACCGTCACAAGATTCCGTTCATCTCGCTTGGCCGAAGCCTGACGGATGTCGGCCAACCATGGATCGATCTCGATTTCGAGGGCATGGCCGATGCCACAATGGAGCGCTTCATCCGTGCGGGGCACACGGAGATCGGCGTGATCTGGCCGGATGGCGATCTGAACCTGGGTTATGTCTTTATAGAGCGATGCCGCCATGTGTTGGGCAGGCATAGCCTGAGCCTGCGCGATGAGAACATCTTTCGCGCAAAACCGAGTGAATCCGGTGGGTATGCTGTCGCACGGCAGATTGCCGCGGCGCCTTCCCGGCCGTCAGCCATCACTCTCGTCAACGAGACACTGGTAACGGGGCTTTACAAGGGGCTGGAAGAATCCGGTCTGCGCCCGGGAAAAGACATAGCGATTGTGGGCCGCCACAGTCCTCACACGCAATTTTTGTCTCCATCGCTGACAGGGTTCAACCTCTCCCTTCGCGATCTCGGCGTCGGGCTTGCAGAGGCATTGCTTTCGGTAATGCCTGCATTTCAGGAAAATTACTCCGTGAATTCCCGTCAGCTATGGCCAATGGATTTGATCGAGGGTGAGAGCGGCTGAGCTTCGAGCAAATCCCAGCCGCTGTCATTGTTCAGATCGAAAAACCGCTATCGCACAGCCGCTTCAGATCGTCGGAATTCAACCGCTCAAGCGCGAGATCAGGCAGTATGTCGTTGTCTTCTTCAAGATCATGGTTGACGGCAGCTGAGAACAGCTTGATGCCCGCTTCATGCAGCGGGGCTGGCTTCCCCGAAATGCGACCAAGCAATACGGTTGGAAGCAATCCGAACGGGACATCCTCATAAATATACCGGCTATCGATGGTGGATGGCCCCATGCCGCCACGCCCTTCGCGGTGCATCTGCTGGTTCATCTCCGAAACAGACCCCATGGGGACGTGGAAGGACAGCGAAAAGTGTTCCCGAACCGTCTTCACGGCAAGCCCAAAGTGTTCGGCGATGGCCAGACGCTCCGCGTCCAGCGCCTCGATCAGATAGCCGACCGCAGGTGTAACGTGTTCACCCTGCCCCCAGTTTTCGCCCTTTTCCATGCGCGTCAGATTGAACATCGCGATGCCGAGATGGTTCTGCGGGTTGAGGTTGGAAAGGGCAATCGCCAGCAATCCGTCGCGCTCCACGAACCGGTCGCCGAACAGCGTGTCGCACAGTTTCTTGCCTGCAGCAGCAGCCGACTTCGGCAATGTGGCGAAGTCCACCTTCTGGCGGACGGTGTTGACTGAAACGCTTGCGCCATCTGCCTGCTTTCTCCCGGTCAGCAAGGTCGTCCCCCAGACGACGATCGGCAAGGATATGCCGCGCGCGGCAAGCCGCTCGGAAAGGTAAAGCGCACCGAAGGAACTGTGGGAACTGATCAGAACCGGCTGCCCCTCTACCAGATGTGGAAGAGCGGCATCGAATACCTCACGATGACCGTTCGCAGGCAGCGCGATTAAAACGGCATCCGCACGGGAGACTGCCTCACCGCAAGAGGCGCTTGTCTCTATCGTCCCGGAAAAGGAAAAAGCTCCGGTCGCTGTGAGCGGAGTGCCGCTGGCGAGAACCTTGGTGCCAGCACCAGATGGCGACCACATGACAGGCGTGTGCCCAGCCTGGCCAAGATATGCCGCCATGCCGAACGCAATTGAGCCTGCACCGAGTATAGCAATCCGCATCCAATTCTTCCTTTCACGTCATTACAGTCTGCTCACGCGCTCCTTTAAAGCTCATCATGCGGCCAGGGAGAAACCGGCAAAGCGCATTAAGGTGAGCACTGTTGCCCAACTGCATCAGCAGCGGGAACATCAGGCCGTCTGTAAATTTCGGGGCGATGCCGACAAGATAGGCTCACGCTGCAAAACGAACAGGCAGTGTGATCACCACGCAAGCTTCGCTTTTCAACGGCGTCTAATTTGCTCCCCTCACCGCATATCTTTTGCGCATTTTGCTTCTGGGAAGGTCACATTTTTCCCGCTCTATCCCCAGAACGAAAATTTGTCTTTTGTCACTAGCGCATATGATGCGTTTAATGCACACTGAATTTGTCACAATGCATAGGATGCATGATATCCCATGGAGATACGTGAACTTGAGGCATTTCTGGCCGTCATGTCCGCCGGTAGCATTACCGGGGCGGCCCGTCTTTTGGACCGGTCTCAGTCGCAGGTGACGCGGCTCATTCAGGATTTGGAAACGACGCTTGGTTTCCCGCTGTTTGATCGCAACGGACCCAAGATCAGCCCCAGCGAAAAGGGCATCGCTTTTCATTCCGAGGCAGAGCGTTTTCTTGGCGGCATAGAGCATCTGCGCGAGCGCGCGCGCCTGATCTCGGAAAAAGCGCCCGCACCAATCGAAATTGCTGCAACGCCAGCCTTTGCCAGCGGCATCATGCCGCTTGCCCTCGCGGAACTTCCCGAAGCGCTTCTGCCGCCGACGATTTTTTTAAGGAGCATGCCTGCGGAGGCAGCTGTTCAGGCCGTGCTGGGCAGAACGGCAGATTTCTGCATTACTTCTCTTCCAGCGGAGCAGCCGGGCCTAGAGGCGCATGGATATTTCGAAGGTCGATGTGTTGCAGCGATCTCCCCTAACGATCCGCTGGCGGCAAAAGACGTGATCTCGATTGCAGATCTGGCGGACCGGACGATCATCACCATGGCGAACCCGTTTCGGTTGCGCCGCCGCGTGGATCAGGCGCTGGAAGCCGCCAATGTCCGCGCAAAGAGGATCATCGCCACAAGTGCGGCGATGAACGCGGTGCAGATCGCATCGACTGGCATGGGCGTCGCCATAGTGGAGCCCATCACCGCCTATGGCCTCAAGCCAGCGCAAGTCGAGGTACGCCCGCTGGATGTCAATATTCCGTTTCTGTGGGCGATCTTCTCGGCAGCATCCAGACCGCTATCCGAAACGGCGCAGCAATTGATCCAGCTGACGATCCGCATTACCGCCGCGCGCATTCCGGACTTCACCGCACATGATCCCCGCAAGACGGGACGTGTCGCCGACATGACCTATGGCGGAGGCTCCGACGAAAGCCCGTAGGGACGTGACATCGAACTTCACAAACCGAATTTCAAAATTGCCAACACGAACAAGGAGAGTGCCATGACATTTTCAGTAACAACGCGCCGTTCTACTTTGAAGCTTCTGGCTGCCGGTACCGGCATGCTCGCAGCCCCTGGCCTCATCCGCTCGGCCAGCGCGCAGAGCAAGGTCGTCAACATCACGACTTACGACAAGTTCGTGCCGCAGTCCTTCATCGATCAGTTCCAGAAGGACACCGGAATCGAAGTTCGCATCCGCCTGACGGACGATCAGGGCAAGCAATACAATCTGCTCTCGGCTGAAGGCGCTACTCCTTCCACCGATATCGTGACCGTTACGGGACACCGCCTTTCGCAGTTCATTTCCTCCAACCTGCTGTCGCCGCTGGACACGGGCAGGCTGAAGAACTGGGACAAGCTCGCATCTGCCTACAAGGGTGCCAAGCAACTGACGATCGATGGCTCGGTTTACGGTCTGCCGCTTCTGGCTGGCTTCGAAGGCCTTGCCAGAAACACCGACTACACCAAGCCTTCCGATACATGGGGCACGATGTTCGATGACGAATATAAGGGCCTGACGTCCTACATCATCACCGACTTCCTGTCCCTGACGATGCTTTATCAGGGCAACGACGGGGATTACGTGACCTATGAAGGCAAGAAGGACGTAGCCCAGGCAGCGACCAACAAGGCGCGTGACTTCCTCATCGCCAACAAGGACAAGGTGCGTAAATATTACGATGCCGGTTCCGAGGTGCAGCAGATGTTCCTCAACGAGGACGTCTATATTGCGCAGGCATGGTCCGGCCCGACGGCAAAGCTCATCATGGAAGGCCACCCGATCGAGCTTTCGGTTCCGAAGGAAGGGACCTATGGCTTCCTGTATTCCTTCAACGTCGTGAAGAACGCGCCAAATGCTGACGCGGCTTACACCTTCCTCGACGCCATCCTGTCGTCACCAGAAATCGGTGCATCGATGGTGCGTCAGTCGGGCTTCGCCTCTGCCTTCGACGGCGTCGACAAGATTTTGAACGACCGCGAACGCGCGGCCATGGCTCTGCCGCAGGAGCAGGTGGAACGGATCAAGTTCTTCAGCTCCATCAACCGCGCCATGAAGAATGAGTTGATCGACCGCGCCGCTGCCGAAATCAAGGCGGCGTAACGCATCGGCGACTTCGAACATGGGATCGGCGCCAAGCCGGTCCCGCACCAATAAAAGCTTGTCCAGAGCTGGGAACGAAAATGGTGGATACGACAATGACGAGGAACCGACAGACCGCCCCTCCAACGCGGCGAAATTACGCCGGGTGGATTGGCACCGTCGCAGGCTCAAGCCTCTATTCGAATACGATTGGACGCCTCGCCGATAGCCGCAAGGCGCGTCTTGCGCTGCTGGCGGGCTTTCCGTTGCTGTGGCTGCTTTCCCTGCATATCGGCCCGATTTTGCAGATGGCCAATATCAGCTTCATGGCAGATTATCCGCCTCAGCCGAATGCTGCCACGAGCTATACGCTGGCGAATTACCAGCTGTTTTTCTCGGATTCCATCTACGTCATGCCCTTCGTCCGCAGCCTGATTTTCGCGGCGGTGGTGACGATCTCGACGCTGGTGATCGTTTATCCGGTCGCTTATTACGTCGCGAAGGTGTTGCAGCCCAAACAGCGCATGCGCGCGCTTTTGCTGCTGCTCATCCCGTTCTGGGCGGGGGAGCTGATCAGAACATTTTCCGTCATCATGCTGTTGGCCAATCGCGGCGCGGTGAATGTCGTACTGCGCGAACTCGGCTTCATCGACCGCCCCATACCGATGCTCTATACCTCGTTTTCGCTGAGCTTCGGTGCCATCTATCTTCTGTCGCTTTACATGCTGCTGCCGCTCTATTCGGCAATCGAAAAAATTCCGCCACAGCTTGTCCACGCTGCCGCAGATCTCGGAGCCAGCCCTTTCCAGCGCTTCAAGCGCGTGATCCTGCCGCTTTCCAAGGACGGCATCGTCTCAGGATGCAGCCTCGTCTATCTGACATCGGTCGGCGTCTTCGCAGCTCCGCTTCTGCTCGGTGGCCCGAATGCGGTGATCTTCCCGGAAGTCATCGCAACGCTGTTCCACTCCTCCAACGACAAATGGCCGGAAGGCGCCGCCTTCGCCATGCTGATGCTTGCTGTTTCGCTGACGACAGTGGGGCTTTTCATGCGGGTCGTCGGCGGTCGTTCCGTTCGGTTGATGTAGGGAGATCGACATGCGTTCCACTTTCAACGATCTGCCGAAAATGGCCCTCAGCGCCAGCTACTGGCTCTTCGTCGTCTATCTGCTTCTGCCATTGGCACTGATGATGGCGATGAGCTTCAAGGACGCCAACTTCATTGCCTTCCCCATCTCTAGCTGGACGCTGGACTGGTATGCGAAGGTGTTGCAGGACAAGCAGTTCATCGATGCCTCGCTCTATTCCATCGGCATCGCGCTTGCCACCACCATCGCGGCAACGGTGGTCGGCGTCTGGATTGCGCTTCTGATCACGACCGAGGGTATCAAGGGCAAGGCCATTCTCTTTGCGCTGGCCTGTCTGCCCGCAGTCGTGCCGGGCCTGATAAACGCCATTTCGATGCGCATCTTCATCCGCGTTATCGATATCCCGACAGGCACGTTTGCGATCATTCTTTCGCACACCGTACACGCCGTGCCCTTCGTGGTCATCATGGTGCTGACGCGCCTGCGCTCCATGCCCGCCAATCTGGTGGATGCGGCGCGCGATCTTGGGGCAGACGCCTTCATCGCCTTCCTGCGCGTCACCATCCCCTACCTTATGCCAGCGCTTGTAGGCGGCATGATTTTTTGCGTGCTGACCAGTATCGACGACTTCGTGCGCACCTTCTTCCTTGGAGGGTACAAGCCTACCTTGCCGATGCTGATATTTGCCAAGGTGCAGGGCGGCATGTCGCCTGAAATAAATGCCATGGCGACCATCGTACTGATCGCCACCGCCGCCGTCGGCCTCTATGCCGAGCATTTCACCCGCCGTTCGAGGAGCTGAGGCCATGCAGCCAGTTGTTCATTTCAAAAACGTCAACAAGTCCTATGGCTCTGCACTTGCGGTGGATGAGCTCGATCTTGCAATCGAGCCGGGCCAGTTCGTCACGCTGCTCGGCCCCTCCGGCTGCGGCAAGTCCACCACACTTCGCATGTTGGGCGGCTTCGAAGCCCCATCCTCTGGCGAAATCTATCTCGACGGCAAGGCGATTTCGCACCTGCCGCCGAACAAGCGCAACGTCAATATCGTGTTTCAGGACTATGCCCTGTTCCCGCATCTGACTGTCGCGCGCAACATCGCCTTCGGGCTGGAACTGAAAGGCATGGATTCCGCCTCCATCCACAAACGGGTTATGGAACTGCTCGGCCTCGTCAAATTGCAGGATTTTGCCGACCGCATGCCCGACCAGCTTTCCGGTGGTCAACGCCAGCGTGTGGCGCTGATGCGTGCGCTCGCGCCCGACCCGAATGTTCTCCTGCTGGACGAGCCGCTGTCTGCGCTGGACGCGAAACTGCGCCACGAAATGCAGATCGAGCTGAAAGCCATCCAGAAGACGACCGGCAAGACCTTCATCTTTGTGACGCATGATCAGGAGGAAGCGCTGACCATGTCGGACGTCGTCGTCGTGATGAACAAGGGCCGCATCGAGCAGATGGGTTCGCCTGACGATCTCTACGCCAGACCGCGCAGCCGCTTCGTCGCAGACTTCATTGGCCAGAGCAATTTCCTCGAAACGACCGTTAAATCCGTCGATGGCGATATTGCAACGCTCGAATGGCTGGGACTGCCAATCCACGCCGTTATGAATGGCAGCCGCCATACACCAGGCAGCAATGCCGTGGTTGCTCTAAGGCCGGAAGCCATTTCCTGCCTTTCGGAAAAGCCAGCAGAACGGTTTGCCTTGAAGGGTCGCATCGAAAGCCGCGTGTTCAAGGGCGCTCATACCGTTCTTTCGCTCACGCTGGCTAACGGCGCGACGCTCGCCGCGCAGATCGATCCTGTTTCACTATCGCATCTTGGCTCTGATGATGTCTGGGTGACATGGCGGGATCAGGACGCAGTCCTGTTGGTGGATTGACGATGACGTCTCTCTTTCCAAGCATCTTTCTCTTTCAGGAGACGACCAGATGACATCTGAACGACAGGAAAAACTCGCGGCACTCAATGCCCGCGTCAGGCAGGATCTGGAATATCTCAACTATCCCGCAGCTAACTGGTCGAAGCCGCTGACTACGCCGGATGGTCAGAGCGTGAGCGATGTCGTGATCATCGGCGCTGGCATGTGCGGCCTCGTCGCATGGCACTCGCTGACGCGCGCGGGTATCGCCAATATTCGTGTCGTGGACAAAGCCGAGCAAGGCAAGGAAGGCCCGTGGGTGACCTATGCCCGCATGGAAACGCTGCGGTCTCCCAAAACGCTTCTCGGCCCGGCGCTCGGCATGGCGTCGCTGACGTTTCGTGCCTGGTACACGGCACAGTTCGGCGAACAATCCTGGAACGACCTCTTCCGCATTCCGCGTCCGATGTGGATGGATTACCTGAACTGGTATCGCGAAGTGATGGAAATCCCTGTTGAAAACGGGATCGACGTAACCCGCGTCAAACCGCGACCCGACGGGCTGCTGGAACTTGAAGTGAGCGGCGGTGCGCAGCCTTCGATCATCACCCGCAAGCTGGTCATGGCAACGGGCCGTGACGGGCTGGGTGAGCCGACCATCCCCGATTTCGTCAAGGGCATGGAGCGCCTGAAAAGCTGGGCACATTCGGCGGACCTGATCGATTTCAATGGCCTGAAAGGCAAGCGCGTCGTCGTGATTGGCGTCGGCGCTTCGGCTGTCGACAATGCTGCCGAGGCGCTGGAGAGTGGCGCAGCAGAAGTTCGCCTGCTTGCCCGGCGCAAGGCCATGCCGACTGTCAACAAGCTGATGGGCATCGGCTCCTACGGCGTTACGGCTGGTTTCGCCAAGATCGACCCCGCGTGGCGGTGGCGTCTGATGGACTACTCCGTCAAGCAACAGACCCCGGCACCACACAATTCCACGCTGCGCGTCAGTCGCCACGATAATGCCTATTTCCATTTCGATTGCGGCATTCGCTCCATGAAGGAAGAGAATGGCGAGGTCGTTATCACCACCCTCAACGGGCGCGTTTTCCGCACGGATTTCGTCATTCTCGGAACAGGGTTCTCCATAGACCCGATGAGCCGCCCTGAGCTTTCCCCTTTCAATGACGATATTGCCTGCTGGGAAGACCGCTACACGCCGCCCAAGGGTGAGGAAAATCCGGGCCTAGGGCGCTTTCCCTGGCTTGAGGATGATTTCTCCTTCACCGAAAAGACACCGGGTGCGGCACCATGGCTGCGCAACATCCACTGCTTCAACTACGGCTCTTCCGTCAGTCTCGGCAAGGTCAGCGGCGACATACCGGCAATCAGCGAAGGCGCGCTTTGGCTCGCACGCGGCATCGCCGCATCCCTCTTCATCGAGGATATCGACTACCATTGGGAAGCTCTGCTGGCTTACGAAAAGCCCGAGCTTGATGGCAGCGAATGGACGGATGCGGACGCTGTTCCGCCCGCTCAGAAGATGGCCTGAGGCTAGACGGTGACCCAATACTCATTTCTATCAAGCTCGCATTACGGTCTCTGCAAGGAGGAAGCACAATGACTGATACTCTTACCGGCGACGTTATCGATAACGTCCTCGGTCTCAAACCCTCGGATGAATTGTTCAGGCTGCGCGAACAGCGGGCCAAGATGAAACATCTGACGCAGACCAGCTACAATGCCGCGCTTAGACCGGGCGAGCCACGCAATTTCTCTTACGCACTGCGCGCAGCCATCGCCGCTCGCATGTCCGCGCTTTGGAAAGCGGATGAGCTTCAGACCCATTATCTGGCCGCTCTTAAGTCCGAGAGCGGCGCCGAAAATACGACCGCGATTTCCAACCCGGCATCTACGGCCCCGGACGACGCGAAGCTCGCGACAATCCTGGCCCATGTCGATCTCGTGACGCTTTCCCCCAA
>JAAIGF010124755.1_pt1 | contig 65633 bp, 50 predicted proteins | sample 6487441 | NCBI WGS metagenome assembly JAAIGF01 (sample SAMN13974129, study PRJNA590717) | phyllosphere metagenome | biome: pepper field; feature: multiple bacterial spot infested pepper fields; material: pepper leaves; isolation source: leaves from pepper fields | host: Capsicum annuum ...
CGGGTGTAAGGCGCATATGCCTTTTTGGTGATACCGAGGATGCCACTATAGCGCAAGCCTTTAAACGTATTGGCGTGCCCGTGGATATTTTACCGGGCGGGCATCATTACAATAATGACTTTAATGAAATCGTAGATCGCACGTTAAATTCGCGTTAGCCTTATGAAGCTGCACTTAAAAGCCAACAATTATTACTTTAAAGAGATTCTTGCATTTCTCTTTCTTATGCTAGCCGCCTATTTTTTCAGGAAGCAATACAGCGAGATTAGTGATGCCCGAAAGGTCATTACGCAGGCGCAGCCTTTGTTTGTAGTTATTGGTTTACTCGTGACGGGTGTGTACATCTTATTACAAGCCTACATGTACATTTTTGCTTTCAAAGCCGTACAGGCGCCCATACGACTAGCGGAAGCCCTGCGTCTTTTTCTTAAACGCAACCTTGTTAGCGTTTTTCTGCCCGGAGGTGGTGTAACATCACTGGCCTTTTTTACCGGCGAAATTGAGCGTGGCGGGATCAGCAAAAATAAAATTGGATTTGCCTCTTACCTATTTGGCATGGCAGGCATCGCCTCGTTAGCTTTCGTTGCGCTGCCGGTCATCATTTACCTCAGCTTAACGAAAAGCGCATCATCCAGCACCTGGGCGGCACTTATTGGCTTGTGCTCGCTTATCGCGATATTGGCTTTGGCTACCTATTCGTTTGTAAAAAAAGGAGCCGTATACAAACTGCTGTATCGCATTAGTCCGCAATTTGAGGTTTTGGCGAGCGAAATCGGTCAGGGTAACTTTCAGAAAAAATCCTTGGTCTATACGTTTGTTTGCTCGATAGGCGTCGAAGTGGTCGGTATACTGCACTTGTATATCGCTATGAAAGCACTTGGCGTGCCGGCTTCGGTAGAAAGCTGCGCTGCCGGATACATTATCGCAACCCTATTTTTTGCTATATCGCCTTTCTTAAGAGGACTAGGCGCGGTAGAAATCTCCTTAATATTGGTTTTGCAATCGTATGGTATGGCGCAGGTAGAAGCCCTGTCGGTCACGCTACTCTATCGTGTTTTTGAATTCTGGCTTCCCCTACTCGCGGGCGTGGCCGCCTTTTTCTTTGTCCGCGGAAACATCATCTTACGTTTGCTGCCCGGGGTTTTGCTGGCTTTGCTCGGCTTTGTCAATATCATTTCGGTACTCACCCCGCCGTTCCGCGATCGGCTACGCCTCTTAGAAAATTTCCTTCCGTTGGATTTCATCCACTTTTCATCGATCGCCGTATTAATTTTAGGCATCTTGTTGCTGTGCTGCGCAGCATTTTTGGTGAGAGGGCTACGTAATGCATGGTGGTTGGCGCTACTTTTCGCGAGCTTAAGTTTAGTCGGCAACATCACCAAAGGTATTGATTATGAAGAAGCCTCATTAGGTTTATTTGTCATCATCGTTTTAATATTTACGCGTAGCAATTATCGGTTAAGGGGCGACCCGCACTTGCAAAATTTTGGCATACAAACCGCTGTTTTTATTTTACTGGCGGTTATAATCTACGGTACGGTAGGATTTTACTTCTTAGATAAAAAGGATTTTAACGTCGACTTTTCTATCGCGCAATCGATAAAGAGCACCCTACGCAGTTTCATTTTGCTAGACCCCGATCCGGAGCCGCTAACCCGTTTTGGGTTAGGTTTCGTGCGATCAATCAACTTTTTAGGCGCTGTTTCGCTGGCGTTATTGGTCTACGTATTTATCAAGCCCTTTATTTTTCACGTTACACCTCTGGCGCAGGAGCGTGCACAAGCAACACAATTGCTGGCGCGCTTCGGCCGCACAGCCGACGATTATTTTAAAGCTTACCCAGACAAGGTCTACTTTTTCAGCAAAAAAACGAGCGGATTTATTGCCTATAAAACGGCTGGTGCTTTTGCCATTGTGCTTGGCGAGCCCGTTTGTGAAGACGATCCATCGGTAATCCAAGGACTTGTCGAAGAGTTTGAGCGTTTTTGTATGGATAATGGACTGAAAACCGCTTATTACAAAATAGCAGAGGACAGGTTAGCTATCTTTCAGTCTTTAGGAAAAAAAGCCTTGCCGCTAGGCCAAGAAGCGCGCCTGCACCTTCCTTCGTTTTCCCTCGAGGGAAAGGATCGAAAGTCACTGCGCAACGTGCTCAATGCGTTGCAGAAAAAAGGGTATGCAACGGTCGTACATGAAGCGCCGATAAAAGAAGGCTTGCTGCAAAAATTGAAATATGTGTCGGATGATTGGTTAAACAGCATGGAGCGAAAAGAGATCGTTTTTTCATCGGGCATGTTTGATTGGGAAGAACTGAAAACGCAAAAAATTATCTGCATCGAAAATGCGGACGAAAAAGTCGTCGCTTTTTTAAATATCATTCCAAACTATGCCCCTGCTGAGGGAACGTATGACCTGATCAGGAAAACGGCCGACGCACCTGCCGGTGTGATGGATGCCTTGATCGTAGCCATCATCACGCAATTGCAGATGGCCGACAAGCAGTATCTCAACATGGGTATGGCCGCTATGTCTGGTATCGACAAGCCGCAAGGCTTTCCAGAATGGGCCATGAAATTTGCATACGAACGCTTAAGACAATTCCGACATTACCAGGGACTTTACGATTTTAAGGACAAATTTGGTCCGCAGTGGGAAACCAAATACTTAATCTACGAAAACCACTATGATCTTGCGAGCCTGCCTTTGGTCTTAGCGAACGTGATGAAGCCATAAATGCATAGAAATTTCCCTGTAAACCACAAACATGAAGAAAAAAACAACACGCAACAAAACTTCTGCTCATATATTAAACACGTCGGCCAATCTGCTTGGCTTTTGCTTATTTGTCATCACGGCCATCCATGTAAGCGATCGAAAGGAAAGCACACTCCTGGACGAGTTTACCTCGGTGATCGCGCTTCTGCTGACCATCTCTTCGCTCCTCTCATTTTTCTCTATGCAGCGCACGCTTTTGCAAAACAACACGAGTGTAAAGTTTGAAATCGTGGCTGATGTACTTTTTATCCTGGCGCTGCTGGGTATCTTCCTGTTGATTCTTTTTATCCTACTCACGTTTGTATAGAAGCCTGGTCGCTAAAAGCAAAAAGATTTAGCTAAAATTCTAACCTACAAATTGCAAATCAAAGAACCAACCCAACGTTTCAACGTTATCTATGCGTATAAACATTAAAAGAAATCTTATGAAAACAGCAAATAGCAACACACAGCACATAGGGCAAGGGCCCATCATCGCATTCGCCCTAGTTGAACCGTTTTATGATGTTCCGGAAACAAACGGACCGGAGGATAATGAAAATGAAGATTTGCATGGAGAAGAGCCACTCGACGATCCATTATCGCGCGAACCCAATGAAATCGACGAAGTCGAAGATACGGAGCCTGTCAAAGAGTCGGATTTAGATGATTCAGAAACTATTGATCCCTCTGCACCCGCACCCGATGATGACGATTACGCCGACCTTGAAGAAGATGAGGACGACTTTGAGCTGGACGAGGAAGAAACGGACGAAGAGGTGGACCCTGCCGCAGATGAACTGGGTAAGCGCTCTGATTACATCGACCAAAAGATCGGACAAGGCACCGATCTGCGCGATGGCACAACCATTATTTAATTTGTCGTAACCAATGCCGATAAGACAAGCGGCGTAGTCACTTTGAGGACTAAAAATCTCCAGATTTCCACAATCTGGAGATTTTTTTATGCATAACCTAAACCAATCATTTCCAAAGCACTTGCAGCATGCTTGTAGCTGAATCGCTACAAAATAATTAATCGACATAAACATTTGTCAAGCTTTCAGGTTAGTTGTCTAAAATACATTTAATAAATCTGACGATCCGTCAGCCTTTACCGCAGATAGCATGCTCAACTTCAACTATCTATACATCCGGACAATACCCCTAGTAAATCAAACGTCAGTATTTTCGTTTACAGCGGAACGCGCGGCGTTTGTCTGCCGAAAAAACAAAACAACAAATATAGTTGCAAAAGCAACCAGCGTAGCAACAGCACGAGCTCGTACCGATCTTTCTGAAGGCATTTATTGTACAACTTAACTCCTATAACGAAAACCCATGATTTCAACATTTAAATTTAGATGCGTATCCCTATTTTTTTATTCGCTAACACTATCTGCCGTATTTATAGCTTGTTCCAAAGAACGCGAACAGGAACAATTACCGGCAGACGGCTCCACTGTACTTGAATTTAATACCGGCAACGTCACCGATATTGGCGATGGCGGATCCACACCGGTAGAAACTGCGCCGGAAACACCGCCCGAATTTGATCAGCAAAATCAGACCAGCACGAGCAGAACAATGCCTGGCGGCTTATCTACCGTAGGCCTGTCGGACGGCGCACAACGATCAACTCAAACAAAAGATTCGGTGCTCTTCCGCGAAGAAAAAGAAGAAGCGGGCTACGATGTGCAGCTTAGCCTCAGCAAAGAGCCGGTTGGCTACGCCCCCAAGCCTAAGGTAATCACAAAAACATCGGGACAAAAAGCTGGCAACGCACGTGCAAATTCGTTTGTCGCTGCAGCGATGCCCAACGGAAATCGATACCGTGTGCTGATTTATGACAACAGCGACAACTACGTAGGCAGCATCGACGCCACATCGGGCACAGGATTTACACCTGGTTTTCCGGTTTTCCAAAACACAACGTATAAATGGTATGCCTATTCCTACAATACGACCACACAAGTGCCGCTTCCGGAAAATACAGCAAATCCAACCATCACGACGCCCGCCGGCATCAGCGCTTTGTTGTATGATTCCGGCACACTAACCACAGTAGCCGGCTCCAACCGCATCAATATCACATTTGAGCATAAATTGGCCAGCATTGCACTAGTGCTTGATGCCAGAGGGATGTTTGCCACCATCAACTCGATAACCGCTTCTAATGCGACAGCGGGAAATTTACGCGGTGGAACGCTCAATCTGCGCACCGGACAATACGACAATACGACACCTAATGGTGCGGCCACAACCTTGAGCAACTGGACAAACTTAGCAACGGCTACGGGTGATTCCGTAAAGGTTGCTTATTTCTATACGGCCGGGACAACAGAAATCCAAAATTTTGGCGTAGCCTTATCAAATTTTGTAGTCAATTTGGACGACGGAACTACGCGTACCTTTACCAACCGTAGCTACACGTTTCCACAAAGCTTCACCCCTGACCTCGGCAACCGCTATACGGCAACCGTGCGGCTGATCGAATCTGCTATTACCGTTGCCGGCGCACGCTGGGCACGCACAAATCTCTACTACCGCGCTGCTGATCAGGGTTACCGCTTCAGAAACAAGCCAAACAATATCTACAATACCACGACGAACGTGGCTGCTGCGGGCGAATACTTTAATTTCGGCGCCGTCACCAATGCCACTGGCGCTACCACCGCACAGCGCGATATTTGCAGACTCGCAAGACCTTATGGAACCTGGCGCCTGCCAACATCGGCAGAACAGATTGCCTTGTCGCAAGTCATTGCGACCACAGGATCTCCAAGACGGGTGTTTGCGCAGCAAACCGATGCTCGCTATGGCGGCTACATCATTACAGGCTCGAGTGAATATGGGCAAAATCTCATTGCTTTTCTTGGCTTAGGTAGAAGAGCGCAAAATGCAAATACGATTACCAACTATGCGCAATCGGCAAACACCTCAGGCTTTTTTTGGTCGTCTTCTTTTACTACGGGCAGCACCAATGCACGCTACATGCGCGTAGATATTAACGGCACCTCGGCCAATAGTTTTTCGACATCCAACGTAACGGCAGACTTGTCAGAGAACATGACTTTCGGAATGAATATCCGCTGCGTTCGTATTTAATCTGGCGACCAACACGAAAACAAACGCGCGCAATCCTCCATCATATCGATGGGGGATTTTTTCGTGTAGCATCCGCGATCTACCTGTCTTACGGCATGTACAGAACCAATCTGTTTATTGCGCGTTCTTAAATTAAACAAGAAAAAGATGATGACACAAACAGAAAAAACACCGACAAAAGCGACTAAACAGCTAATCTTGCTTTTCCAGATAAGTCAACAACCCAAATTTTCCCTTCCCGATGGCGACGAAGAAGCTCCAGAGCCAGATGAAATCGATAAATTTCCAGAAGAAGGAGATGAAATAGAAAACTTGCCGCCCATGCAACCAGATGTCGACCCGTTGGAACGGGAAAACCCGGAAGAGGATGATTTAGACGATAACGAACCGCTTGATGACACCGACGAAGCGACTACCGAAAAGGAAAATCTTTTGGAAAAGCAGCCTACGCCAACAGGCCAAACCATCGTCGTGGAGCGCCGCATTGGCAAAGATGGTTTGTAAACCTTGTAAAAACGGGCAAAAATTACGCGGCTGTTTGTAGCGCTATGAGCGCATGCAAGCTACAAAACGAAAAAAAATGAAGCGCTATAGTGTCCCATTTCGTTAGAAACCGGGGCAATCGGTTCGATTTTCATAATTGTAGCCTGCATACTACAGCGATTGTAGTGAATATTTATCCGACTTTATACATTTGTCTCAGCTAAAAAACAAACCATGTTAACAGAGACAGAAATTAAAATCATGACCTTATTGCAGGATCCAAACAGGACGTTGGATCTGACAAGGGAAGTTTTGGGGGAGTGCACCGATTTATCTGACAGCATTTACGCTTTATACCGGAAGGGCGTGCTTTCCCAGCCAACTGAAACTACGACAGACGATCCTTTAGATCACATAACATTAACGGAATTTGGCAAATTAGCGAAATTAAAATTACCGTAATAGCCGTAATAATAACTGGCCAGCATACGCCCTAATCAGGTATGCTGGCCAGTTGTTTTTTGAATGGGAATCTTGCCCCTGTCAGCTATGGCTATGCGCCCTCGTCAGCCCTATATATCGTTTAGGAAAGTACGTAATAACAAGCTTCCACATACCGTTTAGCTCGTTCCCCTTTTTTTTCAGATTTCAACTCTTTAACAACACCAGCAATCGTGATGCGATCGCTGGGAAATGGTGCTTTTCCTTTCGTATGTACGACGGGAAAAGCAGCGTTTGAAGCATCGGTAAAACGATAAATATCATATGCCTCGATAATAGGTACAGGCATCATCGCGCCAGCCGCCATAATAAATACAAAACCGTGCAGTTCTGACCGATCTGTAGCAGGCCATGCGCTACCTTGCAGCACGACTGCTGCACCGATATCGAGAGAATCGTCAAGCTCATCTATAGCCAGCCGCTTGCCGGCATATTCCCGATAGCATAGTTTTAACGATTCGTCAAATTTAGAAAATACAACCTCCAGATCGGCCTGGCTAAGCTTGGATAAGACTAACTGCAAGTAAAGTACCACCTGCTTCTTCCCGACGAATAAGCCAGCAACTTTACTTACTTCCGCTGTGGATATTAGCCCATCTTCAGCATGCGTAAGAAAATTATAAAATTGACCACCATTATCCAATGTTGCCAACGCCTCGGCGACGCTTTCAAAAGGTTCTATCTTTCTCATATCGCATTTTTGTTACAAGATAAAAAAATAATCCCTTGTATCGAACATAATTGCGGACAGAATATGCATATCACAAAAAATTAATAGTTCCTTCATGTTGGAAACGACAACCCCTTATTAGCGAGGACATCGCACCGATATTCTTCAGATTCTGTTCAGATCCTTTCGGGCGTTTATGCCGCACGCTGATTATTTTTCCAATTTCATAAAGTAATATCACGATTTAAACGTCTATACTAGTAAACGACATTGTTTAACACATGGCAAAACGACTTATTAGTGTTCTCTTATTATTTATTATAGCAGACATTTACTTCTATCAGGCTCTGCTTACCCTAACATCCAACACGTTCTGGCATACGCTTTACTGGATGGTTGACGGCGTGGTACTCCTCGGCCTGATGGCTTTACTCGTTCTTCGGCGAAAGGGTAAACCAGTACATAACCTTGTGCAAGTAGCCATGAGCGGTATGCTGCTCGTCTACGTTCCAAAACTGTTTTCGTTTCCCTTACTTTTTCTGGAAGATATTACGCGTATGTTCCGATCATTCCCTGCTCGAAATATATACATCAGCGAAGCGGTCGTTTTCATTGCCGTCATAGTTTTTATCGCAATTGTTTTTGGATTAACCCGCGGTAAACATTTCTACAAGATCAAGAAGCAAACACTATATTTTACAGATTTACCAAAAGCGTTTGATGGATTCACCATTACGCAGCTATCCGACATCCATGCTGGAAGTTTACGAAACAGCAAAGCGGTTGATAAAGGAATCGCGCTAGCCAATGCACAGCGAAGCGATTTGGTATTATTCACGGGCGATTTTGTGAATAACATGGCAAACGAAGTAAAACCCTGGCTAAATAGTTTTGCCGCGCTTGAAGCACCTTTCGGCAAATACTCTATACTCGGCAATCATGATTATGGCGACTACATACGCTGGCAAGACAGCAGCGCTAAGGCGCAAAACCTCCGGCATCTTGGCGAGCTGCAGGCCGATATGGGCTTTAAATTGCTGTTGAATGAGGCGGTATTTCTGCAAAAAGGCCAAGATAAAATTGCATTGATCGGTGTTGAAAATTGGGGAAAAGGCGGTTTTCAGCAATACGGTGACTTAAAAAAAGCCACCGCTTTAGTGCCCGATAATTCTTTTAAGATTTTGATGTCGCACGATCCATCCCATTGGGAAGCAGAAACCGTAAACCATCGCCAACATATACACCTTACGCTGGCCGGACATACGCACGGTATGCAGTTTGGCGTGGAGCTTTTCGGTTATAAATGGAGCCCCATTCAGTATTTTTACAAACAATGGGCCGGGCTGTACAATAAGGGCGGCAAATACCTGTATGTAAACAGAGGATTCGGTTTTCACGGTATGCAAGGCCGTGTCGGCATATGGCCAGAGATAACCGTGTTGACGCTAAAACGCGTAACTGAAAAATCCTTTGCACCCCTGGCCAGCTAATATAGTTGTGAATTGTTACAGGTCGTTATGCATAACCTGACCTGGAAAGATATCCAGCGCGCAGAAACAATTGGTTTTTATAATATAGGGTAGATCGTTAACTTAATTAAACGTGGCTAGTGTGTCTACGCAGCGCCCGACATAGCCGCCACCAAATAATGTGGCATGCACCAACAACGGATAGAGCTGCATAACTGGCAATCGCGCCTCCCAGCCTGGCGCTAGCGGAAAACTCGCTGTATAAGCTGCATAAAACTCTGCTGGAAAGCCACCAAATAGCTTAGTCATACCGATATCCATTTCGCGATGCGAAAAACTGATGGACGGATCGATTAATACGGGCAATCCCTTTTTATCGATCAGGAAGTTGCCACTCCATAAATCGCCGTGGATAAGTGCTGGCGCTTCTTTGGGTAGGATATTGTTTATCTCCAGGCAAAGCTTTTCGGCCTGCTGGATTTGTTTGTTTGAAAAAACACCCATATCCTGCATTTTTCGAACCAGCGGCAGGATACGATTTTCTGTATAAAAAGAACTCCAACAGCTGTTTCTGGTATTTTCCTGCGGCAAATTACCGATGTAATTATTATCATGCCAGCCAAAAGACGCATCACTCTTCCGATGCATCGCGGCTAGTTGTTGACCGAAATCTGTCCAAAAGCCTTCATTTGCATTGCCTGACTCAATATACTCCATAATAAGCAACTGTGCGCCATCATGCTCAAAAACACCCACTACCTCCGGAACACGATGCTGAAAGGCCTCCTTGAGTGCTGCAAGCCCAGCTCGCTCTTGTACAAAATAATTCGAAAACACGATCTCTCGGTTTACCTTTAGAAAGTAGCAGCGATCTTTCGTTAACACCTTATAGGCATCATTTACATGACCGCTATGGATCGGCTTTACACGCACGACTACTTGATTTAAACACTCCTCCAATACGCTTTTTAGATTCATGTTTAAAAATAACAAATAAAAGCGAATTTAATTACGATAATATTTTTTTTACTATTATAAAGTATTTAGTGAATTAAACAATTTATACATTAACAATTTGGTGCCTAAAATATTGTTTTGACATAAATAAATTTTTAGCAACAATGCGGCTTAAAATTTACCGAAACGCTACTCTGGAGCAGCCGTCGTACTGGTGGCAAGCGAATCGCGCACTTGCTCTCTAGTGAGATTATTCAAAGGAACACCGGTATTAACGTCGACATCTTCTTTTAAAGTATCCGAAGAGTTGTCGCGATGGAGGTTATCCAACGGTGTTCCGCTGTTATTTTGCTGTTGATTCACGGTAGAATCTTCCTGTGCAGCAGCCGTCGTATCGCTTTGTTTTGTTTGTCCGCAAGATACCGTAGCAAGCGCTACGAGCAGCGCAAATGTATGTATGTTTACCTTTTTCATGATATGCCTATTTAGTTGTCAATAGAATTGCTTCTTATCTATAAAACGGGATGTCGTCAGAATGGTTCCTTCGCTCGGCAATTAATGCAAAAGAAATAGTTAACCAGCAGCTATGCAGGAGTAAACCAATGTAGCTAAAAAAACTAAGACATTCAGCATGAGCCAATTCGGAAAAGAAATGCGTCACAAAAGTAGCCTGCTACGTGCTGCATCCGACGGCGGCTAAAATTTAGTTGCAAATTGCTAAAATACGCGTGAACAATATTGTTACAACCGTCTACATTTGATTTTAGAAAGCTAACCAAGCATCTACTATGTAAACTGAGGACGGAAACGACTGGCTGCAACCAACTCATTACTAAATTTTTACTTAAACACAGTACATCTACCATTTAAATTATGAATTAATGAAGAACACCCATGACCAACCTCCAAAAATTATCCCATTATGGATAATGTGTTTACTCACCTTACTGAGTATGCAAACCTACGCCCAACAAGTACTTGTCTCCGGAATTGCGCGAGATGCTAAAGGCAACCTGCTTGCTGAAGTAAACGTGCTGGAAAAAAACAGTAAAAATGTAACCAAGACTGATATTGACGGCCGTTACCAGATCACGGTAAAATCACCATCAGCTATTCTTGTATTCAGTTTTGTAGGTTATGTCAAGCAAGAGCACACGGCTAATGCCAGCAGTCTTGACGTCAACTTGCAGGAAGACGGTGCCGGACTGGAAGAGGTAGTCGTGCTGGGCTATCAGCAAGTAAACCGAAAGAAAGTAACGTCTGCCGTAACGACAATCAAAGGAAAGGAAATCGAAAATATACCCTACCCTACTTTTGATCAAATGTTACAGGGCCGTGTAGCTGGCTTAACGGCCTTAAATACCTCTGGCGAACCAGGCGCAAGCGGCGTGGTAAACATCCGAGGTTCCAACAGTGTGTCACTCGGCGGTGTAAGTCACCCGCTTTATGTGATCGACGGCATGATCTACGATGTAAACGATATGCCAAATGCCTACGGAAACAATCCGCTCGTTTCTATCAACCCGAATGATATTGAATCTATCGATGTGTTAAAAGATGCCGCCGCCGCCGCGATATACGGTTCGAGAGGCGCAAACGGTGTGATCATGGTCACGACAAAAGCGGCAAAAGCCGGCGCGCCTCCTCGTTTCAATTTCAACTTTTATCAAGGCCTTGCTACCAAACCTACGCTCCGAAACGTCACTGTCGGCGCGGCAGAACGCCGCTTAAAAATGGACTTGTTAAACGGCATGGGCAACTGGGACAACCTGGCAAATCTCTCCATGTTTTTGACCGATAGTTTAAACAACGCGTTTAACAACCATACCGATTGGCAAGGTATTTTTATCAAAACAGCGCCAACGACCAACGTAGATGCGAGTGTAGAAGGCTCTTCAGGCAGCACACAATATCGTTTATCCATGGGCTACTACAATGAAGAAGGCTCCATGGTAGGCTATGGATTGCGACGCCTGGCGCCAAAGCTCAATCTGACCATCAAACCTTTCGAGCGCGTGAGCTTAATGACGACACTCAATCCCACCTTTGTCAATGTGAAGCATGGTTTCGGCGATGGAACAAATTTTCCCTTCAGCACCTGGTCGTTTCCATCATCCTTCTGGAAACTCACCGACGAACAGCGAAAAGCGTATCGAGGCGAATACGACAGTATGGATGAGGATGTGACAACAACCATCTTATCTAATACCAAATTGAACATCCAAATTTTAGAGGGTTTAAATTTCACGAGTTCATTCTCCTATACGTACAACAATAATCGCCGTGATTGGCTACATAGCAGATTTATCAACGGTACTGGCGCAGACAATGCTTACCACTGGGCAAACCTGACCAACGTATGGGAAATTGAAAACTACTTAAACTGGACAAAAGACTGGAAAGAACATAATTTTAATATCGTAGCCGGACAGCAGGCCCAACGACAGTCCAACAAGCAAACCTCTGCCTACGGCATCGATGTGACGGGTAATACTATTTTTAACATGTCTCCCGGCAATGATTTGTATGCCCAAACCTATGTAGAAGAACGCAGCCGCGTGGCAGCTTTCGGTCGTTTTAACTACGATTACAAAGGGAAATACATCTTCTCATCCAGCTACCGACGGGATGCTTCATCGCGTTACAATATTTCCAAACGCTGGACCGACTTTTATTCTTTTTCGGTAGCTTACAACATGGCGGATGAAGCCTTCTTCGCACGCTGGAAGGAAACGTTCAATCAATTTAAATGGCGCGCCAGCTACGGCGTGACGGGTAATGATCCGGCAAACTACTACGCGCAATACAATCTTCTTTCCAGTAATGCCACGTACTATAACTCATCTTTTGGCCTGGATAGCCGTGCAACGGCGACCACATACAACGGAACCACGGTCATCAGTCCGAATTACTCCTCCTTTGCAGGTGAACGCAATCTTACCTGGGAAAAATATCCGCAGCTTAACGTTGGTCTTGACCTCAGCCTTTTCAACAGCCGCGTCAACATCAATGCCGATTGGTATGTGCGTGATGCAAAAAACATCTATTATAGCAATCTCTTAGCGCCCACCACATCCGGCTACAGCTACTACAGTGGCAATGTGATTGACCTGCGTAATACCGGTGTCGAGTTTACCTTAAACGCAGACATCTTACCAAAATCCAAAAACTTCCAGTGGAGTACCACATTTACATTAGGAATAAACGATAATTATATTACTAAACTTCCAAATGGCGGTCAAGACCTCATTGTGGGGCCACCTTGGATGCAGCAAACGCTAACTGTGGGCAAGCCGCTATTTAACTACCGCGTATGGGAAGTGGATGGTGTCTATGCGACAGATGCAGATGTGCCCACAGATCCGCTGACCGGAAATAAAATAACGATGCTTGGCGCCACGATGCGTGCTGGCGATCCCATTCTCAAAGATCAAAATGGCGACTACAAGATTGACGAAAACGATAAGGTGGATTACGGCAGTCCGAATGCACGCATCACCGGCGGCTGGGTCAATACGTTTTCATACAAAGGTGTCTACGTATCTGTGCTATGCAGTTTTATCCAGGGAAGACGCGTATGGAATGGCTACACATCAGACAAGCTTAACGGCACGGCGGCTGATATTTACAACCGCTGGGGCGTCGTCGCCGGACCATCAACCTTAAAAGACGTAAACTATTGGACGGGCCCGGGCGATACCGATGCAGAATTTGGCAATATTACCAATACTTCGATTGATCGCTGGCATATTGCACAATCACATTTTGTCGAAGATGGAAGCTTCTTGAGGATAAAAAACATCATGCTGGGTTATACCTTGCCGAACGGCTTGTTGGAGCATTGGAAAATAAAAAACATGCGACTTTTTGGTATGATAGACAATGTTTATTTGCTGAACCAATCCACCCTGCCAGATCCCGAAGCGGTACAACCAAATGGATACAGCGATGGAAATCGTTATCCGTTGGTGCGTAAGTATACACTTGGGCTGAATTTTATCTTTTAATGAAGCCGAAAGGCAGCGAACACAATTTTAAATGCAAATCTTATGAAGAAAACATATAAACTCTTGATGGCCTTTTGCCTCCTTATTTGCGGTACGGGTTGCAACAGCTTTTTGGACGAAAATCCAGTCAGCGCGCCATCTAACGAAAACTTTTGGCAGTCCGAAAAAGACGGCAACGCGGCTGTAGCCAGTATGTATGCGCTATTGAGGCAAGCACTTAATAATGGCTTGTTTCACTATGCACATGGCGATTTGCCTACCGATATCTTCAGTACCGATCGCGATATCGGTGGCGCAGGCGATTTCAACCAAATTCAGGAAGGGAATTGGTCAATAGCCGTTCCAGCTGCAGAAACCGGACGCGAAATGATGCGAAACCGTCGCTTCGACTATTTTTATAATGCTATTGTACAAGCAAACACCTGTATAGCCAATCTCCCGAAAATACCGGCCGCAAGCTTTGACAGCAACTACGAAACCAGTATTCGTCATTTTTTAGGCGAAGCGTATTTTTGTCGCGCCTTCGCCTACTTCTATATGGCGCGTGTTTGGGGCGGTGTGCCGATCGTGAGCGATGACATGGGGAATACGCTGGATATGGCTAATTATCCGCGTGCAACAGCGGAAGCGGTATTGGATAAAGCGCTCGCAGATGCCTTGCTGGCCAAGCAATATCTTGGTTGGGATAACGTATCGACGGTAGACAAAACGGTTCGCGCCAATAAAGGAGCTGTATTAGCCTTGCTAGCGCATATATACGCTTGGGAAAGCGATTATGCAAATTGTGAAAATGCAGCTAAAGAATTAATGAACAGCAACTATTACAGTTTTGCATCACGTAATAATTACACCGATATATTTAAGGGCAACTCTACGGAAGGTATCTTCGAAATTGCGCAAAACAGTGCGAATGAAGCGGCACTATCCATGATTGGCTTCTACACGTTAAAAACACCTTATTTGACGACCAATACCGGGGTCTCGCTCTGGCCATTGGACACCTTGACACTTCGCCAAACGCTATTTGACAATCCGCAAGATTTACGCGTGCGAAATGGCTTTGCTTTTTTTGATAGTGCAGATCCTGTATGCTTAAAATACCGAAACCTCACCTATTCGACAAACAGTACCGTATCCGTTCCGCTATTTATGAGTAATATCATCGTCTTTAGACTATCCGATATCGCACTCCTATTGGCGGAAGCTTATGCTTATCAAGGTAATTATAATGGAGCGAAAGACTTGCTTAACCGTATTCGCGGACTTGCCGGACTGAATGCCACGCAAGCCACAAATGATCAACTGTTTGAAGCCGTAATTAACGAACGCGGAAAAGAACTCTTTTTAGAAGGCCACCGATTCTACGATCTTGTACGCCTAGCAAAAATAAAAGGTGTTTACCGATTTGGATCAGGCGGCTCGACCAAAATAACGGCAAGTGAATTTAACCGAGGGAAGTACTACTGGCCTATCGATCCGCTGCTGATCGCTAACAACCCCCTTTTTGCGCAAACGCCCTATTGGTCATCTGAAATGCAATAACCTTTTAAACAATCACTTATGAAAACGACTATTCACCGTCTATACACCGTCTTTGCACTCGGCATTTTATTTCTCTTCGCCGCTTGTGAGCAAAACGATTACCTCGATGATACTGGTATACACGATGCTAATACGCCCTTTAACACGTATGATTATCTGGCTGCACATCCTTATCAGTATTTTGACACGTTGCTAACCATTATCGATCATTTTCAACTGGAAGAAGAAATCAATCAGGCCGGGACATTTTTTGCGCCCACGGACCGATCAATCAAACTATACCTCACGGCAAAACAAACAAGCTTACAAAAGGAAGATGAAAATGCCACCTACACGTTGGACGACCTGTTAACCAATTTGCCTGTGGACTCCGTCAAACAGTATCTTTTTAATGAAAAATTGTTGTTAGATGATCTGAGCACTTCCGAGACCAGCTTCACCACACAGGCTTCCACCTCCGTTCGCATACAGAAGGTGTTGCAAACAGATCCCTCATACTACACTTGGTCTACGACACCAGTCTATTTTCTTTATTATATTAAAGATATCGGCTTGCCAAATCCCGTTCGCGTGCAATGCCAAACGACGGGTATCAAAACGCAAAATGGCTCCGGGACAATTTTACATGTATTTCGAAACACCCATGTGTTCGCCAGTTTCACTAACTAAATCCCTAGCTTCATGAAAAAATACATCAATAAAATATCGATTTTGGCCGCTGCCGGATTCACCTTATTTTTTGCCTGCAAACGGCCTGAGGTAGGTTATCTAAGCGACCACATTTTCTATCTGGTCAATCCCTTACGTGTAGAACAAGGAAAAACGACCTACTCGTCGCCCATTGTCGGAAACGGCTCTAGTAACCCTATGCAGGTCAAACTAACGGGCGCACGTGACGAGCAAGGAAACGATGTGCTTACAGAAATTACCACGCCTCGACAGATCTATACATTTGTCGATCAAATCACTTACGAAGATAATACCCTGGAAAAACTCGGCCAAAAAATACGGGACAGCTTAGTGACACCATTTCAAGTGAATAGCATCGGTGGTCGTTTAGAGTTTTCTGCCGCAACAACATACCTGCCTGCAGGTAAATTTAACATCGATGTAGAGGTTAGCAATAGCAAGGGCACGGCTTCACTAAAAGATGCTTGCGAAATTGAACTTGTACCGCTGGAAACTACCCATGATATTGCTTATAAGCGGTTGAACAACCAAGACGGATCTATCTACTATACCGATGACGCTAATGTGTTTGTTGAAGTCACGCATGAATCGGGCACCGAGGGCTCTTGGTGTATCTATAAGTTTCTCGATAAAAATGGAACGCCGTTAAACCCTGCTGAGGGCGATATCATTCGGCGCAGCCTCACCCACCCCTACTTTTCAGATTGGAATCCTTATTATCCGATCACGGCTACTGCAAACTCGTTGATACACCAGATGCCAGATTACGGGATTACGTTTCCTTATTACTCCGTGTTGTACGTAGGCGGAAGTCGCTGGGAAGATAGTAATATGCGTAATGATTTTCGCATTCCGGCGGGTCGGCTGAAAGAAACAGACCGGGATCTCTTCGGGTTAATTTCATTTAAGTTTTACACCTCCGGCACGTTCACTATCACGACACATCTGCGAAATTTTACCAAGGCTGATTAATCCTGTACATAACTTATCGTTTACCTTAAACATTAAACATGATGAAAAACAAATTGAGTACACTATTTCTCCTCGCTTTTCTGCCCTGCCTATTGCTCTGCACGGGTTGTAACAAACAATTGTTGGAAGAATTAAAGGCGGCTGCCATTGCGCCGTTGCCCGGACAGGAGCTCACGGTAGATACCGATACGTTAGCGATCTATGTGCCAAATGAATTTGCCGACATGAACCTGTACAACAATGCTAGTACCTGGTCTTACGAACGCAGCCAGGAGTCTACACATTTCATCGTATTCTGGGGCGCTGGTTATGGCGCCAATCATCCGAATGCAGCTGCCGTGCCTGAAACGTATCGTGTAGATATTGATGATCTACTTGCCAAAGCCGAACAGTTTTACGCCATCAACATCAACACGCTGAAATTTGCGGAGCGTGGAGTCGGTCGTTCCAACCTGGACAACTATAAAATGATGATTTTCCTGCATTACACGACAGAATGGATGGCTTACGGTGGTGGTTATGATGATACTATTGGCGCGCTCTGGATAAATCCCGCAACCTGTAAACCCGTTGGTTCCACCATCGCGCACGAGATTGGCCACAGCTTTCAATACCAGGTATTTGCAGATTTAAAAGGCGGTTCGGGGTTTCGCTACGGTTTTGGTGGAAATGGTGGCAATGCGTTCTGGGAACAAACCGCACAGTGGCAAGCGCACCAGACGTATCCAGCGGAAGCATTTACGACCTACAATTTTACCGTATATACCGAAAATTACCATCGCCATAACCACCATGAGTGGCAGCGGTATGCCAGTTATTTTATTCATAATTATTGGGCAGACAAACACGGTATCGATATCATTGGTCGTATATGGCGCGAAGCAAACCAGCCTGAAGATCCGATACAAGCATACATGCGCATCACCGGAATCAATGTAAGTCAGCTCAATGCCGAATTGTACGAAGCGGCAACACATTTTGTGACCTGGGATCTTCCCAGTATCCGCACACAAGGAGAAAACTACATCGGTATGCACACCAATAAATTCAGTTTACAGGCTAATGGAAGCTATCGCGTAAGTTATGATCGCTGCCCGGGCACAACGGGTTACAATGTTATCCCGCTTCAGCTTCCCGCGGCTGGTACACAAATTACGGCAGCATTTAAGGGTTTGCCTAATGCGCCGGGTTTTAATGCGGTTGATGCTGCTCGCGCCGGCTGGCGTTACGGATACGTAGCGTTACTGAATAACGGAACGCGCGTGTATGGCGATATGGCACAAGGCACGGAGCAATCGGTAAACTTTACCGTGCCGGCCAACTGTAGCAAGCTGTGGTTTGTGGTAACAGGTGCGCCTTCTACGTATCAAGCACATGCTTGGGATGAGATCGAAACCAATGACGACCAATGGCCTTACGAAGTGAAGTTTACCAATTCTGGTATATTAGGATTTATAGATGTTGGTGCCGAACCGCAAAACGTTACCTTGACGCAATCTATCAGTTTCCCGTACGATAGTCAAAATTATACAGGTGCGACCATTACACTTAATGCGACGCAACTGGCTACGGCTTTTGCTATACAACCTTCGGAGCTGGCAAGTTTGATGACCGCACAAGAAATCAAGTTTTACGCGATCGAACAGAATGGCACATTAAACCCAACGACGACGGCCAATGGTTATGGTCATTGGTTTGCCGCAAACGGCAATATCACGACTTGGGGGAGTAACTCGGTATTATTTGCGGAATTTGATGCAAATACGTACAACGTGTCAATCGGCCAATTTCCAGGCGCCGCCACAGCAGGCACGGAATATACTATTCGGCAAGCATTGGTGTATACCTATGACACGAACAAGACCGCGCAAGCGACCTTAATCTACAAAGTCAAGGTAGAGTAGTCGCAAAATAACGCCTATTAAAGACAGGCGGGCGATAATCCACAACGGTTATCGCCCGCTCTTTTTTTTTACCACATAGCTTTTTGTGTTTTGCACAGCTGCTCTCTACCGAAAGTTTACATTCGTTCTTCGTTTTTATAATCGCGAAAAAATCGGAAAAGAATTTCTTTTTTATTTGAACAAACATTTTAAGAAAAACCTCGTTAACCTTTTGATGTTTTGCATACATACGAACGTGTGTATACGAAACCTAAACTGTATAAATACGCTACGATGACACAAAAAAAGATTTTTATTTGTGATGATGATATGGGGATCGTCAATATGTTAGAAATGATGCTTGAATTGACCGACGCCAATGTAATTACGGAATCCAACAGCCTGCTAGCCTACGACAGGCTGCTGGCAGAACGACCGGATGTTTTTATAGTCGATCTTTGGATGCCCGAAATGGGAGGCAATGAAATCATTGAAAAAATACGCACCTCCGAAGAATTAAAAGATACTTACATCTTATGCATTTCGGCCAGCAGAGATGGCGAACTAGTTGCTATGAAAGCCGGAGCAGATATCTTTTTACCAAAACCATTTGATATGGATGAGATTTTAACCATCGTAGAGGGCGCCTTGGAAACTAACGATATTTAAGTATTGCTATCCCTCCTGCATTTCACAACATGATGGATGCGGTACAAACATTGGATATCCCTGTACGAACGATTAACTAAACCACGTATTTATACGCGCTGTATTATATAAATACGCGTAATTTCGTTAATAGCCGATAAATGAAAAAATTAGGATAACTTTATAATCTTATAGCGGCTCTATGGTAGATAACCAAATACTTTGCGAACAAGAACCCATACATCTGGTCGGCAGAATTCAAGGATTTGGTAAGTCTTTGATACTTGATGCGGACCTAACAGTTGTGGGTATTAGCGCAAATTTTGATGCATGGCTTTCCACAGCAGTCGAGAGTTTCCTAGAAAAGAACGTCATCCATTTGGCGCAGGCCTGTTTTAAGGAAGATTGGCCGCCTATCGAAGAGTTCCTACAAAAAAATCTTAACGCACCGAACATACGCGAAACATTAGAAATCACCTTATTTGGCAGGTTGTTTGACGTATGCGTTTATCAGCAAGATGCCTTTATCCATCTAGATTTCGAAAATAAGAACAAGATTTTCCCGAATGTCATTAAGCTTTCCTCCTACTCCAAGAAACTTAATCAATCGGGCGAACGCCTTTGGAAATCGCTTTGTGAAAGTATACGCGAAATTGTGGGTTATGACCGCGTGATGGTTTATCAATTTTTAGAAGATAAAAGCGGTCAGGTCATTGCGGAAAGCATAAAAGATGGCATCACCTCCTATTTTGGATTCCGTTTTCCTGAATTTGATATTCCAGCCCAAGCAAGACGACTATACGAAAAGCATCATGCGCGCCAAACGGCTGACATCACTGCACAAACGTTTCCCATACTTAGCCTACGAAACACGCCCTTCGATTTAAGTTTTAGTAATCTGCGGGCGCTTTCGCCTATCCATTTGCAATATTTGGCCAATGCGGGCGCGCAAGCCAGCCTTAGTTTCTCCATCATCGTGCAAGATGAATTGTGGGGCATGGTGACCTGCCAGCACAGTGAAGCCCGACATGTAGACTATAATGAACGTGCGCTGGCACTTTTCTTAACCGAATTTGCCGTCAATAAACACTTGGCCGTCGTCCTTGAGCAAGATCTGGAGCTGGATCGAGAGATTGCTGCACTTGAAATGAAAGTCAAGGAGAATATATTACTAAAAAGCAATGTATTAACCGGACTCGCAGCGGCTCTTCCCGATCTCGCTAAACTTATTTCGGCAGATGGTATCGCTGTGGTGCACAAAGATCGAAACCTGCTCTACAATACCGGTTTCAATAGCCAGGAGCTGGATAGATTGCATAGCTATATCAATAGCCTGCACGATAAGCCTATTCTTAAAGACCACAATTTTGCGTTCAAACATCGAGACGATATTGATATACCCCTGACGTTTGCCGGGTTGTGCAGATTAGATATTGATCTCACGCGCTCATTTAGCCTCTACGCGTTTCGTAAAGAAGTCATTTTCGAAGAAAGTTGGGCAGGAAAGCCTGAAAAACTGATGACTTATGATGAAACGCAACATACCTATTTCCCATCCCCCCGGCAGTCTTTCGAAGCCTGGAAACAAGCCGTATACGGTACCGCACCGCGCTGGAAAACGGAAAATATACTGGCGTTAAAACGTATTCGACAGGTTGTTCGGGAAAGCATCGTGCAGAAGTCAGATGAAATCAGCAACCTAAACCAGGAACTGATTCAATTGAATAACGCGCTGGATACGTATTCCTACACGGTTACGCACGATCTTAAAAATCCCTTATCTTCGATCAAACTAAGTGGGCAGTTTTTACGGCTGAAAGCAAATGATAATCCGCTCGTTGTAAAGAGTGCAGATAATATTCTCCATGCCGTACGCGATATGGAAGGCATGATGGATAAGATTTTAGAATTTTCAAAAGCCAAAGTTTACCAATTTACGCCAGAGTGGATAGATGTGGCCAATATCATCAAAAATATTGTCGAGACGGGTGCCAATCGATACGTCATACCTTTCGAAAGTATAATTATTGAGCGCACACTGCCGATTTATGGCGAGCGATCCCTCTTGTATCAACTTTTCAGCAACGTAATCGGTAATGCGATCAAATATTCAAGTAAAGAACTCCATCCTAAAATTGTGATAGCGAGTACTGTAAACAACAATATGGTTACCTATTACATAACGGATAACGGAATCGGTATTGACAACACCGAATTGGAAAAGGTATACGAAGTATTTAAAAGAATGTCTAACGCCGCCGGTTTTGAAGGGTCGGGCGTGGGTATGGCCATTGTAAAAAGAATATTGGAACGATTTAATGGTCAGATAGATATCCGTAGTAAAGTGGGCGTAGGCACGACCATTGCTATCAGTTTTCCGAACGCAGACATTCCCGCCGAATGGTTAAACGGAACGCACCTGGAAGAACAATAATAAAGATCCAGATTACACGTCATTTAGCAGGGTTTCGGAGGTACTTATCGCAATTAACAGATATTTAACGCTCCTATAGTTAGCATGTCGAGAATTAAACGCTACCTTTATAACATTTAAAGGATCGAGCGATAGCTCCGAATTCCGATTTTGGTTTGTAAAAAGCGTAGACACTGGCAACGAAATAAATGAAATCCACCATAAAATTCAACAATGCGAATACATTGTTCTCGAAAGATCTAAAAGTTAAAATCAATCACTATTTTCAAGCTTCCTCGAAGAAAAAGACCGGTAACCGCCGTATATTTTTAAAGGCTGCCATCTTATTGGTATCTTTTACGACGCTCTATAGTCTGTTGGTTTTCGTACAACCACATTGGTCGCTGTCTATCCTGTTGTGCCTTATTTTCGGCGTCAATCTTGCCGCTATTGGCTTTAATATTATGCACGATGCAGGACATAACTCGTTTTCGGACAATAAAAACTTAAACACGTTTCTCTCCTACACCCTAAATCTATTAGGCGGAAACATTTATTTTTGGAAGCTTAAACATAATATAGCGCACCATACGTACACGAATATTGACGGAGAAGATCATGATATCGAAATCAAATTCATGCGCATCCACCACGATCAGGCGTTAAAAGGACACCATCGCTATCAGCGCCTGTATTTCCCTATCCTGTATGGCGTATCTTATCTAGCCTGGATTTTCTATCAGGACTATGAAAAATACTTCCGTCAAAAAATGGGTAAAAATTCAGAGACCTTTGCCTTTCCGTTGCGAGAGAAAGCTATCTTTTGGATTAGCAAAACCTTGCATTTTTTGTTATTCATTGTCACGCCGGTATACTTCGTCGGCTGGTTACCTACCCTTATCGGTTTACTGATCGTTGGCGTGGTGTGCGGATTGTGTCTGGCAACTGTTTTTCAACTTGCGCACGTGGTTTCTGGAACGGAATTTAAAACTGTTGACGCGTCAAAAGTAGCGGATGAGTGGATGATTCACCAACTACAGTCGACCGCAAATTTCGCTACCAAAAGCAAGACGCTTACCTGGCTTCTCGGTGGTTTAAATTTTCAAGTGGAGCATCACCTTTTTCCAAAGATAAGCCATGTGCACTATCCGGCCATCAACGCCATTGTGCGCGAAACCTGCTTCGAGCACAACATTCCGTATACCGAATTCGGCTCGATTTGGCAAGCATTTCGTTCGCACGTGCAGGTTATTCATTTCATGTCACGCTAAGCTGCACCAAAGATCTTTTTTATTTTCACTGTTTAACCATTATTTATTTTTTTAAACAAATTTGTTATTCGTTTGTTTATACAACAACGATACGATAAATTACATAAACTTATATGAGGACTAATCTCCTGCTGTTGAAGCAGGGGATTTTTTAATATAATGGAGACGGTAGAAAAACTTGCCCGCGCAATTCGTCCTCTTTGAGGTATCTCAGGGCATCATCAATGATAAGAAACGGTTTGTCATCATCCATATCGATGACGAATGTCCAAATATCATCCACTTGATCTGGCATCCAGGACGGATCTGTTGCAGTCGGCTCGCAAGCGGCTGTCAGCACGTTAAAGCCTTTAGTCTTTAACTGTTTAAGCACCTTGCGTGTTAGTCGTACAAATTTCATCTTACGCTAAAAACAATAAAAAGGAGCATTTGTTTCGTCAATGTTGGTTATTCACGAAAAAATTTTACACGCTCAAATTAGCACAATTTGCGTCACTCAACGAATACTGTAGCATAAACGCCACTTTTATTTATTTTAGTCTTAAAATCTTTCCTGTTTTCATTTTTTTTGACACCGCTTTTGGACTTTTTTTTTGTAATATTGGCAAACGAACTTTTTTGATAGATTTTCAAAAATTTAACTATAAAAAAATCATTTCTTGCGTATGTTGATAAGTGTTGTTGATGATGATCCTGTTTTTCAATTTTTGTGCAAAGCGTATTTCACGCACTGTGCCGAAGATGTGACCGTTGTAAATTTTAATAATGGCGAGTTAGCTTGGTTACACTTTAAGAAACTGCTTCATTGCCCTGAGGAAATCCCTAAACTTATTTTGGTTGACATCAATATGCCGAATATGAACGGGTGGGATTTGGTTGATGAGATGGCGAAATTTGATCTCTTGAAAAACACACACGTTTATATGGTAAGCTCATCAATCTCGGCTAGCGATAGGGAGAAGAGTCTGGCAAAACCGCTGGTAAAAGATTACCTAAAAAAACCATTGAGCATTACAGACTTTCAACGCATATATCAACAAGCCTTCGCTACATAACCAGCACCAGAACCTATAAACCTATCTTTTAACGTGAAAGATATTGCCACATGCCATTACAAGAAATAAAAAGATTAAGAGCTGTAGATCGTTTTCTCAGCATACAATTTGAAAATGAAAAAGAGGTACGTGATCTCGTACGTTTAGCGGCAGAAATTTGTGGCGCAAAGATTGCGTCGATAACCATTTTGGACGCTGTTACACAGCATTTTCGATACAGCTGGGGAATCGATATTGCGGAAGCCGACAGGCAGGACGCTTTTTGTAGCCTGACGATAACGGGCAGCAAAGCGGTAATTATAAACGACACGCTATCCGAACCACAACTTGCAAACAACCCCTATGTCACCGGTGCGCCGTATGTACGCTTTTACGCAGGTGTACCTTTGCTTACGCATGATGGCCACAATGTAGGTAGCCTGTGCGTCTTAGACGACCACACTATCGATCTTTCTGAGGCGCAGCTTTCTATGTTGTATACGCTGGCCAAACAAATCGTACAATTATTTGAACTGCAAGCCAGTATTATCTTGCTGAAGGAAAAACTGGAAGACGTTCGACAATCGCAAATAAGACTTAAATCTTTTTTCGAGAGCAAGTTGCTGCTACATCTTTTATTAGACGCCGATTTGCACATCATTAGCTTCAATAATATCTTTTCTAAATTAGCGCTCACACACTTCAACAAAGTACCGAAAGAGGGCGATGATATCCGCGAATACTTACAAGAACACAGCGCAACGGATTTTTTAACCTATTGTGTGCAAGCCTTGGAAGGTCAAGAACTCACGGTCAACCTGGAGTCCAGAAACGTGGACGCCGTTGTGAACTGGATGGTGTATTTCGAACCCGCTATCGATCCGCAGGGTAACATTTTTGGTATATCGTGCAATGCTTTAGATGTTTCGCAAAAAGTGCTGCAAGACGCACAATTATTGAAACAAAACGAACATCTCCGCGAAGTCGCCTTTTATCAATCGCATGAGTTGCGCAGACCCGTTTCTTCTATACTCGGTATTGTGGCCTATCTCTACGAAAAATTTGGCGATAAAATTCCGGAAGAAATCGAACTCTTAAAGTTGAGTACCATGGAGCTTGATGAAAAGATTCGACACATCGTCCAGATTGCCGATCAACAGACGATCTAGCGCAATTCATCAAGCAGTATGGCTAAGCGTTGATGTCGAGGAAAAGCGAGTTGCTAACCAAAGAGCAAAAAGAATAGCGCGCGACATACCATACCTTACTTTTGAACGGGACTTTCCGGTTGACGGCATATCTCAACAGCGTAGCCGAAGCAATGATAAGGCGCGTGAACCTACCCATTCCCCGTGTTCGCTTTCTTGTTGGGCAAAGCCACCTACGCACTAAAATAGCCGTAATCATTTTGAAATCCGCACCTGATAAACGTACTTAAACAATTCGTGTTAATGGCACATTTATTGCTATGAAAAAAATGTCTGTACTCGATTTTTTATTAGAAAAGTACGCACAATTATACTAGATTTATAACTTAGAGAAATTTCGGGTGGACGCAATAAGGTTAACAGGAAAAGCGCGGCAAAAAGCACAGGCTTTACCGCACACCGCACAACAAAAACGCTATTTTAGGTGGGGAATTTTTTCATTCATCTCGGTTATTGTCGCATTACTGGGCTATTACCTCTATGATCCGTCTATATTTGCCTACCTACTCGGATTTATTTTTCTTTTTAATCTGCTAATGATAACGGGATTGGTGTATATCATCCGGAATTATACCCGTCGATAAACAGCACACGAATCTAATAAAGCTTTAAAAGTTGTGCGCATCTCCTGTTAGGAATGCGCATTTTCAGCTTTTTAATTCAGCGTACCGGTTTGGGGTCTATCTGCAAACTGAAGCACATGATTTGGCTTTTCTGCGACAAAAAATAAGCTAAAGCGACTGCCTTTACCCCACTCGCTTTCAATTTCCAGCGACCAACCCACTCGTTTAAGTAGATCGCGGCACAATGACAAGCCCAATCCAACGCCTTTTTCTTGATCTGTTCCTAATGTACTTTGTATAAGCTGGCCACTTCTTAGCGTGATCAATGTATTTTCGTCGATACCCTGTCCCGCGTCCTGAATGTAAATACATCTCACGCCAACCTCACTTTCGTCTGCACCTATTTCTACTGCGCTTGCGACAGGACTGTATTTTATCGCGTTGCTAAGCAAGTTTCGGATGACAAAATTAAACACTTCGGCATTGCCGATTATGCTTACCCCATCTGGCACATTGTTTATCACGTTGATCTGCTTTGCAGCCGTTTGGGTCGCAAAAAGATCGACAGTTAAGTTGATCTGTTCGGCTAAGGCAATAGCGGATTTTCCATATTCCTTATTTTTAAGCTGCCCGGCAGTCCATACCAATACGTTATCCAACATATTCTTCGATATCTTGAGTTGCTTTCTGATCGTCTGCATAAGCTTTTTAAATTCGGAATCGCTTAAATCGGATACATCGGCATAATCAAAAAGCATAACCAATTCTTGAAACGGCGTACGCAGATCGTGCGAAGCGAGTGAGAGAATCTTTAATTTGAAATTTTCCGAGTCAACGATCTCCTGCTGCTGCTCTTCAATTTTAGCAATGTGAGCTTCCAACGCGACATTTGACTGATACAATTTGGCCTTCTCCCGACTTAATTCTCGCCGCCGCTTAACGAGGTAAACTATTAAAAAGCCGATGATAATCTTACTTACGACGATCGCAGTAACAAGCAGATAAATGATATCCAGTTCTTTCATAGCAAATTTTCACAACAACAGTAATTTGCGAAAATACGATAAAAACATGACTCTACTATATATTCATGACGTTAAAGGTCATAATAACACAAAAAAAGCCGTCCAAAAATTTTGGACGGCCTTTACAATTTATGCAAGAAAAAATTAGATCAACTTAACATTTACTGCATTTGGGCCTTTTTTTCCATCTTGCACCTCAAAAGATACATGATCGTTTTCACGAATACGATCTTTTAAACCCGATGTATGAACAAAAACTTCACGTCCACCATCATTCGGTGTAATGAATCCGAAACCTTTAGTTTCGTTAAAAAATTTTACTACGCCTTCTTGCATGGTAATCTATACTAAATAAAACAAATAATTAATTGGTTAAATATACGATTATATCATTGCTTTTCAAATGAAATTTCTATCGACTTATTGAAAAATTTTTTAAAGATGAACCATCAATCCAAACATACGGTCGGTCGCGCACCTGTTCAGGCAAGACGTGGTTTTCAATCAACGTCGGATCTACCGCTTTTTTAAATGTTTCCACCTCCGACTCTTCTACGCTCAGCGCTTTAAAAATGGCCGTTTCCTCGCGGTAATCCAAGTCGGAACAGACCATATTTACAGCTTTATCAGCAAAAAAGCGCGCCGCCGTGAATGAATCTAATTTCAATAAATTGTCCATCACACGGTCAAACTTCAGTAGTTCAGCTTCCGCCTGAAAAGGAAAATTATCTAATAAAAAATCTTGATAGAGCTGGCGATCGGCCGTACGTAGCGCCAGGTTGCGCACAATTAGCCGCTCGGCATTAAATTCGAAATTGAATCGCTGCGGATTTTCATAAAACCCGTATACCGTATTATATCCCCATAAACGTTCTTTCCATTCCATATAGTACGAACAATTGTCGTACAAGAATGTTTCCTGCATTTTTATTTTGCCTGCCGAGTGGGGTTTGCCCATAATAAGCCGGTTTGGCAAGACTTAAGGCTGCAGGTTTTTGGTATAAAAATTGTGACGGTTCTCCTTTTTAAAAACGTTGTACAGCAAAATTTAATCACATTTAATAAGTAAAAAAATGCAACAAGGCAAAGTAAAGTTTTTCAACGAGACGAAAGGATTTGGATTCATTACCCCATCAAACGGCGGAAAAGATATTTTCGTTCATTCTACGGGTTTGTTAGGAAACATTCGTGAAAACGATGAGGTAGAATTTGAGACAGAAGAAGGCAAAAAAGGAATCAACGCGAAGAATGTTCGCGTCGTGCGCTAAGCTGCCACCAACGCACACACACGTCAAAAAAATGCGACCTAAATTTTGGTCGCATTTTTTGTAACAAGCCAACAGTACGGATGCTACCATTTTTTAAAATTTCATTCGTTGAATACGCACCGCATTCAGAATAGCCAGAATCGAAACGCCAACATCCGCAAAAACCGCTTCCCACATGGTAGCCACGCCCCAAGCGCCGAGCGCCAGTACCGCCGCTTTAACAATAAAAGCAAGTGCTATATTTTGCCACACGACACGCTTGGTCTGTTTACCAATTTGAATAGCGGTTGCTATTTTCGAAGGTCGATCGTCCTGAATGACGACATCTGCGGTTTCAATCGTCGCATCACTACCTAATCCACCCATCGCAATCCCGACATCGCTAAGCGCCACAACGGGCGCATCGTTTATACCGTCGCCGACAAATGCAACCTGCTGATTGGTCGCCTTTATTTCTTTAATACGGTTAACCTTATCTTCTGGTAAGAGGTCGCCAAAAGCTTGATCTATATCAAGCTCACGAGCGACATAAGTAACCACAGAAGTTTTATCGCCGCTCAGCATCGTTGTTTTAACGCCGAGTTTATGCAAACGTGCCACCGCCGCCTTCGCATCTTCCTTGATTTTATCGGCAATGCTGATGTAGCCCACAAACTTTCCTCCTAACGCTATGGCAATCGTGGTAAACACAAGCGAGGAAGGATCAACCGGATAGCGGACAGAAAAACGATCCATCAATTTAAAATTGCCCACAAGCAGTTCTTCTCCTTCCACCTGCGCTTGCAAACCATGTCCCGCAATTTCGGTAACGCCATGCAACACGATCTGCTTTTGGGTTGCCCCTACATACTGTTGAATGGCAGTCGCGATAGGATGTGTACTCTGTTGTTCTATCGCGTTTACCAGCGGTAAAATGTCGGCTTCTTGATAACCCGGCTCAAGCTGCACTTGCTGCACGGCAAACACACCTTCTGTCATTGTCCCGGTTTTATCGGTCACCACATGCTGTATTTTCGCCAACGCGTCCAGGTAATTTCCGCCTTTAAACAAAATACCCTGACGACTGGCGGCACCGATTCCTCCAAAGTAGCCAAGCGGAATGGAGATAACCAAAGCACAAGGGCACGATATCACCAAAAATATCAGAGACCGGTATAGCCACGTGTTAAACTGATAGTCCGAAACAAAGAAATAGGGCAATATGCAGATGCCAACGGCTAAGAAAACAACGATCGGCGTATAAACCTTGGCAAACTTCCGGATAAACAGCTCGGTCGGTGCTTTTTCTTTACTCGCTTGTTGCACAAGCTCAAGAATCTTACTGAGTTTACTGGCGTTATAAGCGGTAGTTACTTTTACTTGCGCCACCGTTTGCAGATTTATCATACCAGCCAATACACTGTCGCCCTTTACCTTGGTATCGGGTTTGCTTTCGCCCGTTAGGGCGGCTGTATTAAAGGAAGCACTATCTGAGAGTAACTCACCGTCCAATCCAAGCTTTTCTCCGGGTTTCAGTTGGATGACTTCGCCAGGCGTTACTGTTTCTGCTTTTTTGACGGATGGTACCCCGTTTAATAAGACGGTCACTATATCAGGCCGCTGATCCAATAATGCGCTGATGTTCTTTTTCGCATTCGAAACGGCCAAATCCTGAAACAATTCGCCAACAGCGTAAAACAACATCACGGCAACGCCTTCCGGATACTCGCCAATAGCAAATGCGCCTATCGTGGCGATACCCATGAGAAAAAACTCCGAAAAGAAATCGCCTTTGCGTATGTTAAACCAGGCGTCACGCAACACGGGCAAGCCGACGGGCAGGTATGCCGCGGCATACCACACAAAACGCAGCCAGCCGGAAAACCAGGTTTGCGCGATATAGTAATCTAATGCCAACCCTGTCAACAAGAGTATAAAAGAAAGTAGTGCCGGTGCAAATATACGCCAGGATGTTTGTGTATCGCCATGCGTATGGCCGTCATGGTTGTGCTGTTGCTCCTCCGTCTTCCTTTTCGGAGAACAGCAGCTATCTGTCGCGTTACAGTCTAACGGTGTAGTAGTTTGATGATCGTGTCCCATTTCACCTGTCTTGTTAAAGTGAAGCGATCCTGTCGCTGTCGATCGACAGGACTACTTCACAAGTTACTAAAAAAGAAGCGCATATCGAGCGCCTATGTTACATTTAAATCCTAGTGGCTGTGACTATGACCTGAGTTATTGCTCATTTTCGCTTGAATAAAAAAAGCACCTTGAGTTACCACCTTGACACCTGTAGGGAGTTTGACTACTGGCGTAATGGCGGTATAGCCCATTTCCGAAATGCCTTTGCTCACCTCTACACGTTCAAAGTTAAAGGTTGTTTCTCTTTGCATGTTTTTTTCATCATGCTGATGGTCATGCCCTTCTTCGTTTGAATGCTCATGTCCGACCTCATCATGGTGCTCTTCCCCTTCTTTTTCACTTTGAATAAAGATGTAAAATTTGCCATCAGCCTCCACGATAGCTTCGTTACGTACCGCGACGACCAATACATCGTTCAATCCTACAGCTGCAATCGTATTCATCCCGTCAATCAAGCCAGTTTTGTTACCAATGACGGTACAATGCACCGCCACAGATTTACTATCATTTTCAAATGATGCACCTACGGTCACCACTTTAGCGGCGTAAGAAATTTGCGGATTATTCGTCAACGTAAAATTAACCACCTGCCCTATTTTTACATGTGGCAAATCCTTTTCAAACACTTGCAGATCGAGATGGATTAATCCATTATCCACCACTTCAATAACTGGAGATGAAACATCGACATAACTACCGATTTTAGCAAAAACGTCACTCACCACACCACTTATCGGACTGGTAACCAACAAATCGGCCTGCATTTTATCATCGGTAATGCTCGCTGGATTGATGCCCATCATCTTTATTTGCTGCTGCAAAGAAGCACGACGGGTGCGCAACGTGTTTAACGCGGCACGAGCCCCTTGCAAGTTTTTCATCGTACCAGCGTTTCCTTCATTAAGTTGCTGCTGTCGTTGTAATTCTTGTTCGGCCAATGCAATACGGCTAGCCAAAGTGAGATATTCTTCTTGTATCTGGACGAATTCAGGATTCGTTACCCGTGCAATCACCTGCCCTTTTCGCACCTGGTCGCCCAGCTGCACGTGCAATGATTTTACCACGCCCCCATAAAGCGATGTGACATTAGCTTTATTATTATTCGGTACGCGTAGCATACCATTTACCCGCAGCGTGGCGGTCAGGTTTTTATTTTCTACGGCGCCCAATTTAATATCCACAGCCGCTATTTGCGCAGCCGTGAGCGACGCGATGTTGGAAACTTCCGCAGCATGATCATGCTCGCCTGGCGTATCTTCCGTAGCTGCTTTTTTATTTTCAGCAGCATGGTCGTGTCCGTCTCCCGCACTATGCCCGCCGCCGCAAGCCGAAAACAGTACTGCAAAGACTATAGTTATATATGTTATTATCGTCGTTTTCATACGGTGTTAGTTGTTATTAAAGTAATTAAATTGGATAACGGCCTGATTGAAACTGTTGAGTACATCAAGGTGATTTTGCCGTATACCGATAGCCTGTCCCAGGAATTGACTAAGTTCTGCAAAGCCAATATCGCCCGTTTGGTAACCAAGCGTCGCGGCTCGGATGATCGCCTCTGCTTGCTTCAACCCCGTCGACTCATAATACTGTAGCAAAGCCATATTCTTGGCGATGGCCGCCTGCGCCGCTTGTTGTTCGGTTTTTATTTCCTGCGTTTTGAAGCGTAAAGTTTCGGCTTCCAGCTGCATACCTGCACGTGCTGCCTTGATCTTGTTGCGATTAGCCTGTATACCAAAGATTGGGAAAGAGGCTGTTACGGAAAATCCGGTAAACGGGTCATTTGCTCCCCAGAGCCTTTGCGAAAAAAAGCGCCCCGAAAAATCCGGTTTGAGGCTATTTCGTTGCACAGCAACTTGCTTCTCGGCAATGGTTATTTGTTGCTCTTGCAAACGAATAATGGGGTGATTATCGGCATCGTCAACCATGTTAAACGCCATTTTTTCCAGTGGTAATGCAACTGGTAAAACGCGAGAAACCCGGTTCAGCAGCATCATGAGCTGTTGTTGTTCCATTAACATTTCCTGCGCATTTTGTTCCAGCTGTGCTTTCAGTTCTTGCATTTTCGCCTCCGCCGCAATTTTATCCAAGGCAGCGACATCACCAGCGCGTAAACGCACGTCGGTAGCATTAAAAAGCGACGTATACACACTGTCGAGTTGCCTGTATAACGTTTGCCTATCCTGCAAATACCATAACTGATAGTACGTAGCATATAAATCTCTTTTCACCGTAGCCTTTAGCAAGTCGCTGTTCATCGCGGCGTATTTTTGTAGCGCTTCAAAATAGGTTTTGCGAGCGCGAAAAAGCGCGGGCCACGGTAGTTCCTGGGAAACACCTACTTTCAGTATACCAACCAGATCGGAAGGTCGATAATCTTCGTTTTCGACAAATATTCCTGTTTTAGGCATATCCGCAGCCGTTTTCACGGTATAAGCCGCACGGCGAACAGCCGCATCATTCACCCGAAACTGCTGGTTATTGAGCCACGCACTGTCCAATGCATCACGTATACTCATGCGCTCCTGGGCATTAACTGAGCTAAGGCTTGCAGCAAAGGTAACGAGTAGTAAAACGAGTGGTTTCATGGGCATTTTTTGTTTGAAATTAAACTTCGTTTGAAAGAGAATGTACAAAAGTGGCAAGACAAAAAGCGTTAGAAAAGTAGCCGTTATCAAGCCACCGATCACCACCGTAGCCAGCGGCTTCTGCACTTCTGCGCCAGCGCTGGTACTGATAGCCATTGGTAAAAACCCGAAAGAAGCTACCATCGCGGTCATTAATACGGGCCGCAACCGTGTCATTGTTCCTTCTTTTACACGTTGCAACACGTCTTTAACGCCTTCTTTTTCCAATTGATTAAAGGTGCCAATCAGGACAATCCCATTTAGAACAGCTACACCAAAGAGCGCGATAAAACCTATACCAGCACTGATACTGAAAGGCATATCGCGTGCAACTAAAGCAAAAACTCCACCAATAGCACTCATCGGAATGGCTGTAAAAATTAGCACAGCTTGCTTAACGGAATGAAATGTAAAGTAAAGCAGCATAAAGATCAGCAATAAAGACACCGGCACGGCCAACAGTAAGCGGGCGCTCGCTTTTTGAAGATTTTCAAACTGCCCACCATAGGTAAAATAATAGCCGGTAGGCAGCTTAACTGCATTATTGAGCTGCGACTGTATATCGCTAACCACACTTTGCACATCGCGCCCGGCGACATTAAAACCAATAACAATCCTGCGCTTTCCGGCCTCTCGACTTATTTGCGCTGGCCCTAACTTGTAAGCCACCCGAGCCACCTGTGCTAACGGGATTTGTATACCCGTACCGGTGGGTATCAACAGATTACTGACGTCATCTATACTGCTGCGATGCGTACTATCCAGCCGGACGACCAAATCAAAACGTCGCTCGTTTTCATAAATCTGACCGGCAGCTTTACCAGCAAAGGCCGTACTGACGAGCTCGTTAACCTCACGAACAGTTAAGCCGTAATTCGCCAGCCGCGTACGATCGTATTCAATATTGATCTGCGGGAGGCCGCTAACACGCTCGGTTTGCGGTGCGGTCGTTCCCGGCACGGCCTGCACAATCTGCTCAACCTGCTTAGCGTAGTAAGCCAAACTATCCATATCTTCGCCAAAAATTTTGACAGCAACATCCTGTCTGATGCCGGTCATCAGCTCATTAAATCGCATTTGTATAGGTTGGTTTTTTTCGAAGAAGACGCCAGGTATGACCGATAAGCGTTCCATCATCGAATCGGCTAATTGATTGTAATCCATTCCGGATGTCCATTCGGATTGCGGTTTAAGGATAATCATGATATCAGTTGCTTCCGGTGGCATCGGGTCGGTCGGCACTTCAGCGGCGCCTGTTTTACCGACCACCATTTTTACTTCATCAAACGATTTTAGCATACGCGAAGCTTTCATAGACGTCTCGATGCTCTGACTGAGCGAACTGCCTTGCGGCAAAATACAGTGAAAGGCAAAATCACCTTCTTGCAATTGCGGAATAAACTCGCCACCCATTCGACTAAACACCCATATCGCCAGCCCAAACACAGCTACGGTAATAACAACGATTATATACTTGATGCGTATAGCGCGTTGTAAAAGCGGCTGGTAAATCTGCTGAAGCCGATCGATCAAACGATCGCTAAACGTTTTCTTTTGGCTCATGGTTTTTGGTAAAAACAAAGCGCACATCATCGGAATATAGGTCAACGATAAAATAAGCGCCCCGAGAATGGCAAAACCTACAGTCTTGGCCATCGGTGTAAACATCTTGCCTTCTACACCTACCAACGTAAGAATCGGAATATAGACGATCAAGATAATAATCTCGCCAAAAGCGGCACTGGTACGTATCTTGGAAGCCGATTCAAACACTTCTTCATCCATCTGTTGCTGCGTTAACCTTTCGGTAGATTTACGCAGGCCGAGATGATGTAAAGTTGCTTCCACCACGATCACCGCACCGTCCACGATCAGACCAAAGTCGATCGCGCCAAGGCTCATCAAATTGGCACTGACGCCAAAAACATGCATCATGCCTAAAGCAAAAAGCAAGGAAAGTGGTATCGCCGAAGCCACAATAAAACCTGCCCGGAAATTTCCTAAAAATAAAACCAACACGAATATCACGATCAGTGCACCCTCTATCAGGTTTTTTTGCACCGTTCGGATCGCCCTGTCGACCAAGTCTGTGCGATCAAGATATGGTTCGATCACGACATCGTCGGGAAGCGATTTTTGAATAGTAGGCAGCTTTTCTTTTATTCGCTTGACCACTTGATTGCTGTTTTCGCCTTTCAGCATCATCACTACGCCGCCCACCGCATCTACTTCACCATTGTAGGTTAGCGCACCGTAGCGCACTGCACTGCCAAAACGCACTTCGGCAACATCTTTCACGAAAATAGGTACACCGCTAGTTGTCTTTACTGCGATCTGCTCGATATCAGCCAGCGAAGTTGCGAGGCCTATCCCACGGATAAAATAAGCATTAGGCTTTTTATCGATGTAGGCGCCGCCTGTATTTTGGTTATTTTGCTCAAGCGCTTCGAAAATTTCCGATATCGTGACCTGCATCGCACGCAGGCGATCCGGATTGACCGCGACTTCGTATTGCTTTAATTCGCCGCCGAAGCTATTGACCTCGGCTATGCCGGGCGTTCCGTATAATTGGCGCGCCACGATCCAATCTTGCATACTGCGCAAATCCTTAGCGTTATACTTATTTTCGCTACCTTTTTTGGGGTGGATGATGTACTGATAAACTTCGCCTAGCCCCGTGCTCACAGGCGCCATTTCTGGCGTGCCAATACCCGCGGGAATGGCTTCCATGGCTTCTTTCAGTTTTTCACTGATCAGTTGCCGGGCAAAATAAATATCCACCTCTTCTTCAAACACCAACGTCACGACCGATAATCCAAAACGGGATATACTTCGGATCTCTTCTATACGTGGCACATTAGCCACACTTTGTTCTATGGGAAATGTAACCAGTTGCTCCACTTCCTGTCCGGCTAATGTGGGACAAGTGGTAAAAATCTGCACCTGGTTATTGGTAATGTCAGGGACGGCATCAATCGGCAACTTGGTTGCACTCCACACGCCCCAAATGATCAAAAACAAAGTCATCAAACCAACAATAAACTTGTTTTTAATACTAAATTGAATAATACGATCTAACACAACATATTTTATTTGTAGTCAATATGATATAGCCATGCTTATGCATTGCCACTTAACTTAAAATACGCATTCACAGGCTACCAACATTTACTTTGCAGACGATTGCTAAAACGGGATAAACCTCGTGGTTTAACGGTCTAAGCTACCAGCCCTTGTTAAAGGTTTAGCCAAGGTGAATACGAAAAAACTAAGCGTTGTGTTTTGGCGGTTGCCAAATAGCGGATGGACGATTTCCGACAGCCATCAGGATGTCGGCAACCCGTGGACTAGGCAGATTTATCGCCATTGGCGATTCCAATAAGTTATTGAACAGGTTTATCGAAACCATGCTGATACTACAGCATGTGCAAGAACAAAACGGCGAGCAGCCATCTTGTCGATGATTATGTTCATCTGCGGCATGTTGCTCCTGTGCTGATGGAAAAGGTGATGATGGTGAGGCATGACTTTCCATATCGCTACAAGGCACGATAAAAAGTGCAAGAAAATAGATCGTTAACATGTTGATCAAAACCTTCATCATAACAAAAGTAGGAAATTATATAACGCAATACTATTGCAATAGCGTGTTTTAGAAAAAAAACGGATACGTCGCTATCGTCTACGCCAGAAAATGAACCGCTATATTTTTAAATAAATGTAAGAAGAACGCGTACTTTTTGGTATTTTCAGCCACGAAATACCTGTTTTAGACACCGGGATTTTACCAGCATGATATCAACATACAAAAGATTTATATTTGCTTATGATTAACACGCCGCAGGACATACTGAATATACTTACCCAAGTTCCGCAAGCCACCGCTATTTACGATAATGCCGATCTTCGCATTGCCTATGCCAATGCCGATATGCTCGATATGTGGGCTACTACTGATCGGGTTCTGGGGGCAAACCTGGGCGATTGTTTTCCGGAATTCGAAATGCAAGGTTTCGTTGATTTGCTGAAAGATGTTTGGCATAGCGGAAAAACCTATCAGGCAGCTGATGTTCCGGCAAGTATAGTACTGGATGGTATTCCTACTACGTTTTATTTTGATTTCGAATATCGCGCGTTACTCGATAGCCAGGGAAAAACCTACGCGATTTTGCATACGGCCAAAGAAGTATCCAGCCGGTTGGAAGCCTGGGCTGCCGTGCGCAAGAAAGAAATGCACGAAGCCGCACTAAACAGTGAGTTGCGTGCCAGTGTAGAAGAGCAACAGGCACTAACAGAAGAGTACATGGCGCTTAATGAAAAGTTGGCGGACACCGTTGACGAGCTCAGCCAATCGTATAAACAACTAGATTTTGCCTTAGACCAGTCTCGCCGCGCTAAAGACGCGGCCAATTTGGGCATGTTCGATCTTGATGTCAAGAACGATATTTTGAGTTGGGATGATCGCTGTAAAGCCCTGTTTGGGGTACCACTGGGTAGCGATGTAAGTTATACCAAAGACTTTGTAGCCGGTTTGCATCCGGATGATCGACAAGCCACATTATCGGCTGTAAAAAACGCTTTCAACCGTGAAAGCAGTGGAGGCCGCTATAATGTGCATTATCGAACGGTATCGCCAACGGATAACGCAATTATCTGGGTGCATGCTATCGGCACTGTGTATTTTAATGAGGCCGATGAACCTATTCGATTTATTGGCACAGTGATGGACGTTACCGAATCGGTAACGTCGAGAAAGGCATTGGAAGATCGCGAACGCCGCTTACAAGAAACAAACGAGGAACTGGCCTCTACCATGGAGGAGTTGACCGCGACGATGGAAGAGCTCACCGCTGTCAACGATGAGCTGGCGACCACCAACAGCCAGCTAAAAAAGTCAGAACAGGTCAATACGGAAGTTAACAAAAACCTGACTTCTGCTTTTGAACGCTTGTCCGAAAGTGAGCGCCGACTGAACCTCGCCGTTCTCTCTGCTAAGATTGGTATTTGGGAATTTGATACCGCTAATGAAATCGTATCCTGGGATGAACGCAGTCGTGAGCTTTTCGGCGCTTCGCAGCAAGGAAAAATACCTTACGCATTGGCCTTACAATGTATACATCCGGAAGATCGCACGGCTGTAGCAGATGCTATAAGCTATGCGCAACGGCCAGAATCTGAAGGATATTACGATATCCAGTTTCGAACGATCGGCGAACATAACACGCATACAACCTGGGTACAGGCTAAAGGTAGAGCGTATTTTGATGAGCAGAATAGGCCAGTACACTTCTCGGGTACGATATTGGATATCAGCGATCGGGTACAATCACAGCATAAAATCGATGCTTTCAATAGAGCAATTGCGCAAAATGCGCTTGAACAACGCTTAATCGTAGATGCCGGAAAGATTGGAACCTTTTCGTTCAACCCGGAAACCAAAGATATCGTCGTCAACAAGCATACCCGTGATATGTATGGGCTGGCAGAGTCTGCCGCCGTTTCTGCAGATCAACTGTTTGCACACAATATTATGCTGGGCGATGTGGAGCAAGGCATCACGATACAGCAAATTATCGAGGAGCAAAACAGCTTTGACGTAGAATTTAACCTGCCAATAGCAGCCGAACAAGACAAATGGCTACGCATCGTTGGTAACAGGATTTGGAATGAAGAAAATCGTAATCTGATGGCTTATGGTGTGATCATCGATTTTACGGCTCAAAAATCGGAGGAAAAACGTAAGCTTGATTTCTTAGGTATTGTGAGCCACGAACTCCGCTCTCCTTTAACCTCTATCTCCGGATATTTACAGATTTTGCAACTGAAAAGCAAAAGTCTCGAAAACAAACAATTTTACGAGCTTCTGGTAAGCGCAAACCGTCAGAGCGCGCGGATGAAGCTATTGATTGAAAGCTTTCTAGATATCGCCCGCATTGGCGAGGGCAAGCTACGGCTGAACAAGGTCGAATTTACGCTGCACGATTTACTATCCAATATCGGGCAAATGCTGCAGCAAACCGTCACTAGCCACGTTTTTCTTTTCCACGTAGATGTGCAGCAATTGATTTTGGCCGATCGAGACAAAATCGAGCAGGTGATTATCAATTTTATAAACAATGCTGTAAAATATTCGCCTGTTGGCAGCAAAATAGAAATCAATGCGCAGGTGGAACACGGCGAGCTCTATATCGAAGTGAAAGACCAAGGTGCTGGTATTTCTGAAGAAGATCAGCATAAAATATTTACACGTTTTTACCGTGTAGAAAACAGTCAAACCGAAATGGTGAGCGGTTTTGGTATTGGTTTGTACGTATCCAAAGAAATTATTAACCTACACGGTGGAACGATCGGCTTACGAAGTGTCGTAGGGCAAGGGACCACCTTTTGGTTCAAAATTCCGGTTGTCGTTACCTCAGAAGCAAGCGCGGCATCGGATTTGTTGGGTCGAAGTACCGAAGAAACCAATCAGGAGCTGCCATCATCCTGATAAACATCGATGGCCGTCAAGCAAACTATCTTACTAAGCTAAAATATTCTACCTACTGCTGAACGAAGTATAACTTCTTTTGTTCAACAGTAGGTATGAACAACACACAAGGAAAAACTATTGCCATCATTGGCGCCGGGGCAAGTGGAACTGCTTGTTTTCTACAGATCGTCGTCAAGTATAGCATACAAAAAGAAAAGAATCCGCTGAAAATCATCATTTTTGAAAAAAGACCAGCCTTTGGCGAAGGTTTAGCATTTGGCACCGGACAAGAGGGGCATCTGCTCAATACCAAAGCCGGTTTAATGGGGATATTTCCACATGAACGCCTACATTTCGTGCAATGGATGCATGAAAATCAGGAAATGATTGCGAAAGACTTTCCACAGGTCAATATACATCCAGACGCGTATCCGCCACGCATGCTTTTTGGCACGTATGTACAGCATTGTTTTCACACCTATTGTGCTATTGCAGAAGAGGAAGGAATAACTGTTGAACAAGCACGCACCGAAGTGCTTGATGCGACTATCACAGCCAACAACACGCTGCTATTGAAAGGCGAAGACAAACAAACTTATCGTGCGGATTACGCCATATTGGCTACGGGCAACCCGGCTTCCAATACGTTTGGAAAACTGCATAAATCTTCTCAATTTTTCAGCTCACCCTGGCCTTCCAGCACCTTGCTTTCGCGTATTCAAGATAAAGAGGCTCGCGTCAGTATTGTGGGCAGTAGCTTAACGGCCATCGATGCACTGATGACCTTGATAGACAATGGACATAAAGGTGCGATTAGTTTCTTTTCATTGAAAGGTTTATTGCCAAGGGTGCAATCGCCTGTAGAAATACCTTATGAACGAAAAATACTCACCCTGGCCAACGTGCGCAAATCCATTCGCGAAAAAAGAAAACCGTTACGCTTGACAGACTTAATTCGCATGTTTCGCGCCGAGGCAGAAAGTTATCTGGAACGACCAATTGACTGGGTTGCGGAAGAACGGGAAAACAAAGACCAGCTGCAGCTTCTGGAAGAAGATATCCGCTTGGCCACGGGTAAGCAATGTCTGCTCCAAAACATCCTGTATTCGCTTCGTGAAGAAACATATGACCTTTGGCAGCTGCTTCCGCCCGATCAAAAAATGCTATTTATTAATTGGATAAAACCTTATTTTGACATAAACCGGCACGCTATGCCTATTGAGAACAGCATAAAAATAAGGGATGTGCTGCGCACGGGACAATTGACTATTATCGGCAACACCGATGATATTGTATGGAAAAATAAACGCTTTCTTTTGACAACCGCAGATGGCTTAGTGACCGAGGCAGATTATGTAATTAATGCTTCTGGTCCGGCCGTCATGATCGATAAAATGGTTGATCAACCGCTGTTTGCGCAACTGCTAAAGAAAAAATACGTCGAGCAGCATACCGTCGGCGGAATAAAGGCCGATTTAGATACGCTGCGTGTACGCGTGGTCAGCCGCAAAAGGCCCTCTCCTTTTTATGTCATTGGTCATCAACTTATCGGTCAGCAACTCGATGTCAATGCGTTATGGTTTAATGTTGCGCAAGCCGACCTGCTCAGTAGTAGTTTAGTAAACGAATTGTTTTAATGGAAGTATTACAAGAACTCGCGACCAAGGTATTACCACTTTATCTTTTTATGCTGCTGGGTTGGGCAGTGAAGCGAAAATGGGATATGGATAGCCGTTGGATATCCAAATCGTTGCTATACCTATTGATTCCTTTTTTGATTATTGAAAACCTCTTGAAAGCAGATTTACAAGAGACGGCTGTTGCCGGTTCGATCATTTTTATCTTAGCGCTGGCTATGAATCTTCCAGCTATGTTGACCAAACGCCTGCTGGGCGATGACTTTGACGGTAACTTGTTAAAAGGTGCTTTCTCGTATTACAACATCGGCTGGTTTGGTATTCCGGTTGTCATGGCGCTCTTCGGCGAAGCGCAAATGCCGCTCATCATTAGCGCATACGTAGGGAATGCCCTGTATGGCGACACAATTGGATTCTACCTCATGTCGCGCACCAAAGGTATTTCTGTAAAAGAGGCCGTGCTAAACGTGTTTAAAATACCCGCAATTTATGCGTGCGCGCTGGCCATTGGATTGAACGTTGCATCCGTAAAGATGCCTGACTTTGTGGAATCTATCGCGCAAATAGTCAGTTGGCTGGTCTCTGCCTTAGGTATGTTTATTATCGGTTTAACGTTAGGCAGCATCGAGTTTAAGAAAATTGCCTATAAATCCTTCTCCAAAATCCTGGGTATTCGTTACCTCGCAGGCGCTCTGTTTTTGGCCGCACTCGTTTTTGCCGAACAGCAATTTATTGGTGTTCTCGAAAAGGAACAAAGCTTATTGATATTGTTGATGGCCAGCTTCCCGATAGCCGCCAACCTGGTTGTTTTCGCTTCGTTTTTGGAAACCGAAGAGGAGAATGCCGCAGTATTAGTTGGCGTTTCGGCTATTGTTTCGTTAGTATTGACGCCCGCCGTTAGCCTGATGCTCTTTTAGCGACGTTGATAACCGCGATAATATAAAAAATGGCTAGACTATTGGTTACCAACGATCTAGCCATTTTTCAATCTTCGCAAGTATTAGCGCAGGTTAATTCTTATACCACACCGGACCTGGTTTTGGTCCCATAGTAAACTCGACTGTCGCGCCAGCCATAATTTGTTCATGTGTAATGTAGCTCTTGTCTAAAGGCTTTCCATCTATCGTGACGCTCTGCACATAGATATGCTCTTTACCGCTATTTTTTGCCAGCACCGTAAATACTTTGCCATCTCCTACCTGTAAGGTCAAGGAAGGAAATAATGGCGTCCCAATTTCATATTGACCGGACACCGGATTGACCGGATACAAACCCATTGCACTGAGCACATACCAGGCCGACATCTGTCCACAATCGTCGTTACCACTCAAACCAGCCGGCGTGTTCAAATAAAGTTCATTCATCACTTTTGCCACATAGGCCTGGGTCTTCCAAGGCTGTTTTACATGATTAAAAAGATAAATTACGTGGTGACTTGGTTCATTTCCATGTGCATACTGGCCAATCATACCTGTGCTAAAGATAGGTAGCGATGCTGTATCAGTGGAATTGTGCGTAAACATGCTATCCAGTTTAGCCGCAAAACGATCTTCGCCGCCAACAAGACCGATCAAACTTTTGATATCGTGCTGTACTGACCAAAAGTATTGCCAGGCGTTACTTTCGCAAATATCTTCTGTATACGCTTCCGGATCGAAAGGTGTAATAAACGCACCTTTACTATCCCGCGGTTGCATAAACGATGTTGCAGGATTGTATACATTTTTGTAATGCGCAGACCGTTTAAAAAATTCTGCTGCGATTTGCTTTTCGCCCATTTTATCGGCCATCACCGCCACGCAATAATCATCAAACGCGTATTCAAGCGTACGTGATAACGACCAATTGTCGCTATTGTGCTGATCTTGCACATCATAAGGCACGTATCCCAGTGATTTGTAGAGACCGATGCCGCGATAGCTATCCATGTTTAATGTTGCGACACAAGCTTGCAATGCTTTTGCAGCATCAAAGTCGCCAATCCCTTTCAAATAAGCATCCACGATCACCGGTATGGCATGGTTACCAATCATCATATCGGTTTCCACACCATAAAAATTCCATACTGGCAACCTACCGTTTTGCTCGTAGAAATGAATAAACGATTTTACCATATCGTTTACCCTATTCGGGCTGAGCATCGTAAAAAGCGGATGCGAAGCACGGTAAGTATCCCATAATGAAAATGTGCTGTAATTAATTCCACCATCGGTTTGGTGTATTTTTTGGTCCGGACCGTAGTATTGGCCGTCCACATCGCTATAGATCGTAGGCGTCAACATCGCGTGATACAAAGCGGTGTAAAATTTTACCTTGTCCTCTTCGTCCGAAGTTTCCACGGCGATTTTTCCCAACTCAGTATTCCAGCTATCTTCAACCTGTTTGCGGTATAAATCAAAATCATCTTGTGGCACTTCTGCTTTCAAATTACGCGCTGCACCTTCCATACTTACGCCAGAAATAGCCGTACTCACCAAAATTTGATCACCTTCCTGCGTGGAGAAATCGAAGCGCGCAATATACGCTTTGGCCTGGCTACCCTTTGCGCCATTTTTGCCGCTCGGGCCTGTGACGGCTACGCCTCCTGGAGCAGGGTTGATAGCCCTGGTATCTAGCGTTAGCGCTTTAAAGGGCTTAGAAAAGCGGGTGTAAAAATATACTTTTTGGTTACGCGCCCAGCCGTCCGAAAAGCGGTAGCCTCTTACGGTTACCGAGTCCACCACTTCGATATGCGAGTCTTGCGTCGCATCCCAATTCATGGCCTTTTTTAAATTTAAGAAAATGGCCGATTCGGCAGCGGGAAACGTGTAGCGCTGTATACCACATCGAGCGGTCGCCGTAAGTTCAACATCTATTCCATAATCCAACAGCTTGACGCGATAGTAGCCGGCGTGTGCTGTTTCCTGATCGTGCGAAAATTTAGCGTGAATGCCTAGTGGTGCCTCAGCCTCGTTAAAAGGCAAGGTAACCGGCATAAAAGAAATGTCATAAAGATCGCCTGCCCCGGTTCCACTTAAATGTGTATGGCTGAAACCGGCAATGGTGCTATCCGGATAAAAATAACCGGAAATACGATCCCATCCAGGCAATCCATTGTCAGGACTTAATTGCACCATTCCGAAAGGCGATTGCGCGCCAGGATAGGTATTACCTGTAAAGTCGGTTCCGATAAACGGATTGACCGTTTCTGCCAATGATTTTGCCTCGTGGTCTTTCATCGATGCGCAAGCGCCTAGCACAATCGTGCCGATACTAGCTATGATAAACTTCAGTTTCATACGGTTATGTTGCTTACATTGCCTGCTTCGGTTCGTCCAACACGTTCCGTGCTGCGCGGCAATCATTTCAAGCTGCAAATGTACTTATCAAGAACTGAAAAGCAAGATAAATCGATTAACTAGTTTGTTAAACACGAAAAACGACGTAAGCGAAGCGAGGGGAATACGTGCACAACGGTTGTACAGTCTAGCGAAGTATAGCTTTCCGCAAATTCGAGCCCATGAGTTGATTGGTTTGTGCATGAAGATTCCCGCAGCAAATCATTTCGAGAAAACGACGAGCCTTCGCTTGCTTGTTGACCTTCATAAGAAGGTTTTCCTCCATCAAGGGAAAAAAGTGTATTGTTGATCGGAGCGTCATTACCGTTCGACGTTTGTCAACATTAAGGTGAGTTCACTTTTCGTGAAATCGGGTAACGTAAAAAAGCCACGACGTGCGTGGCTTTTTTACTCATTTTTATGTGATGCAGATTAATCTGCAAGTCTTGCTGCATCGCGCAGCGCCTTGATTTCATCGTGACCTTCGTTGATATCAGAAGCCTGATTGGTTACTACAGTCAAGGCTTCACCAGTCAATTCACCATTTTCCAATGCTGTTTTGTAAGCTGCTTTAATCGCATCTTCACCACGTTCTGCTTCGTTTAAGATGCTAACGCGGTCTGAGCCACCGAAAAGTGATTTCACGTCGATCCATGCGCGGTGCAATGTGCCACTCACACTATTTCCAGTCTCAATTTCGCCACCGTGGCTAGCAACCAACGCGCTTAATTCTTGACTGAATTTGCGGCTTTGCTCGCTGTAACGTTGAAATACAGCTTTCAAATCTACATTTTCATCATTTATGTCAGCCAATGCTTTTTCAAAGCCTGCTACGCGATCGTTATTGATTTCTGTCAATTCGTTTAAAACTGTTACTTGTCCCATATAGATAATTGTTAATTGTTTAAAATTGTTCTTTATTTAATATTTAACTCGCGTTAGCTACGTGGCATCCACACCGAAGGCTTACCCAAACCTTGTGCACCGAAGGATTTTGCTATTTCCTTTGCCGTAACGATCGAGCGTAATCCATCACTTGAAAAACGGTGTTTCCGTTTGGTATAATAAATCTCGATGCCTTCTTTCTGACAATACGACTTGCCTGTAAAATTTGTATGCTGATGCTCTTCACCTACAAAGCGAATATCTACCGAAAGCGATTGCAAAATATCCATCAAATCATCGTCTGATGCGTAAGGCAATATCTCGTCCACAAACTGGCAACCTTCTAACTTAATGAAGCGCTCTACAACAGTCTGCGCAGCAGATTCATCATTCGCTTCCTCGGCGGTATCTGTTTTTAAGCCAACAATGAGGTAGTCACAGTTTCGCTTAGCTTCTTCCAGCATCACTAAATGCCCTGTGTGTAGCAAATCAAAAACGCCAAATGTTATTCCTATTTTCATTTCGTAAACCGTATAAATTAATTAAGCATTTGCGCGTTGCGATACAAACTCAAAATTTTCTCTCAAATTGACGATATCGATATCTGACAGCGTCATTTCTTGTTTGGTTGCTATTATTTTACGCAATGATGAGCTTGAAAAGCGATTCTCTCTGCGGTTAAAATATAATTCGATTCCTTTTTCCTCGCAATAGCTTCGTCCGGTAAATTTTTTATCCATGTATTCGTCGCCTAAAATGCGTACATGCACTTTATACGAACGCAAGATATCCTCCAAATCCTGCTCCGTAGCATACGGAATAATTTTATCGACATGTTTACATCCGCGCAATTGCATATAACGTTCAAAAACAGTTTGCGTTGGCTTATTCTTCTCCGGACGATCCAGCGTCGGGTCGGTCTGTAAACCACAAATTAAAAAATCGCATTGCTCCTTTGCATCTTCAAGCATTTTAATGTGTCCTGCGTGCAGGAGGTCGAAAGCGGAAAAAGTGATACCTATCTTCATTGTAATGGATATTATGTTTCTTTGCAAATTGTACCGCTAGAGCCAAACAACGCCTTCATCAATCGTTACTGTTGGAGTGTACAGCCTTATCTTACTAACCCTTGCGATGTACAACTATATAACTCTATATAAGCTCACATGTTTTACGAGCAACCTACTTTTTTTCATTATCATTTGAAAACAGGGTTTATTACCTATAACATTTCGAAAAACAACGGATTAATACCGGGTCGTTCGCGTATTTTACCTCCAATTTTTGCGGTTTTAAGGAATGATAGGTACTATTCGGTGGACTTTTCCAGCAGAGTACGGAAGACATGTATATGCACCGTGGGCAGATATCAAATCAGCAGCATCACGGAACCTTCGAATATGCGCTTTGTCCCCTAAAAATTCGTCTTTGTTTGATAAACTTCCTCTGGTATAAAACCAGCTTTTCAAAACAGCAAAGGATCAACTCCGCTTGTCAAGAGAGTATAAAAGCTGATCCGTCTTTATCATTTACATACTCGTATACATAGATGATGGCGACATCGGCAATCCATATGCTGCACTAGGGAGGAACAGGGCTTTATCTGTGTAGATTCGAGAACGACTAGCTCCTGTACCGGCTTTTTTCGAATTGTTGTTTTCACGCGCAAACTTTCGTTAAAAATCATTGTTCTATTTTAAACTTAAAACATTTATATACTGTGCAAACTATCCATACGCCAACAACGACATACCGTCTACAGTTCAATAAAGATTTTACATTCACCGATTTAGACAAGATCATACCCTATTTACAAACCTTAGGGATTGATACGATTTATGCGTCGCCTATTCTAGCATCTACCGCAGGGAGCAACCATGGTTACGATGGTATCAATATGCAACAAATCGACCCGGAGATTGGCGATTACGAGCAACTAGTCGCGCTTAAAAAGAAATTAAGTGCTCTTGGCTTTCGCTGGGTGCAGGATATCGTGCCCAATCATATGGCCTTCACCTCGGCCAATCCTTGGCTGATGGATTTACTGGAACATGGAAAATCATCAGCCTATCGCGACTATTTCGATACCAGCTTAGCCGATACAGCCTGGTTTGCCGACGATCGGCTGATGGTGCCTACGCTGGGGAAATCAATCGAAGAGGCATTGACCGATCAGGAAATCACGATCGAGCGGCGTAACGATAAATTGTATTTTATTTACTTCGATCAATACTGGCCACTTTCGCCTGCGTCGGCAAAAAAAATTACCGGCAAAATGCTGTCCGATTCGTCGGACGTTTCTGCCGTCGACAAACTTCAGGAAAAGCTCAGCCAAATCAATAAGCAACCAAAAAAATTGCGGGAGCTGCTGGATGTTCAGCATTACCGGCTCTGCGCCTGGCACGAGACTGACGAACAAATCAATTTTCGCCGTTTTTTTACCGTAAATGGATTGATCTGCCTCCGTATCAATGAAAAGCAGGTATTTGAAGATGCGCACAGCTTGCTTGCGAGCTTGCTGCGCGAGGGCATTATTGATGGCTTGCGAGTGGATCACGTAGATGGTATCTACGACCCTACGAAGTATCTCAGCGATCTGCGTGCGTTAAGCGGGGCGCAAACCTATATCCTTGCAGAAAAAATACTCGAAGCCGGCGAAAAACTCCCTGACAATTGGCCGATACAGGGCACTACAGGTTATGAATTTTTAGCTGCCAGCAATGATTTACAGGTGCCTGCGGATGCGGAAAAAAAACTGACAAAAACATACGAAAATTTTGTAGGAAAACAGCCTTCGCTGAAAAAACAACAACGCGCTAAAAAGGCAGCCATACTCGACAATCATATGGCTGGCGAGGTGCACAACCTGCTGCAATTGCTATTACGATTGAAACTCCTCGATAACGTTGATGAACAGCAACACGAAAAACTAGAAAAAGCGATTGCACTCTTTTTGGTTTACTTTCCGGTTTATCGACTTTATGAAAATACTTTCCCATTTTCAGAAGGCGGCTACAACACGACTATGTCTGTATTTGACAAGGCCAAAAAACAACAACCGAAGCTACAGCAGGAGCTCACGCTCCTTTCTTCCATCTTCAGCCGTGCGCAGCAGCAGGAAGATGCCGAATATCGCGCTCGTGCAGCCAAATTTTTTATGCGTTGCATGCAATTTACCGGGCCGGTGATGGCGAAAGGCGTCGAGGATACGCTGATGTATACCTACAACCGCTACATTGGTTTAAACGAAGTAGGCGACCATCCTGCCAATTTTGGTTTAGATCGTAAAAAATTCCACAAAGAGATGGCCGAACGGCAGCAAAACTGGCCGGCCGCTTTAAATACCAGTGCGACTCACGATACCAAGCGTGGCGAAGATGCCAGAACTCGCTTACAGTTAATAGCAAGCAACCCGGATCTGTGGGCAAAAACGCTAAAAAAATGGTTAAAAATTGTCGAGAAAAATTACGGAGCTGATTTACCACATGCCAATGACGTTTATTTTATCTTTCAAGCGTTGTATGCCTCGCACCCTATGCCATCGGCCGATCATGATAATTTTAGCGAGCGATTTGCTGATTACCTCGTCAAATATCTTCGCGAAGGAAAAGAACGCTCGGATTGGGCGTCACCAAATGAAGATTACGAAACGTCTATACAGCAATTTGCCCACTTCTTGTTGGATACGAAGGGCAGCTTCTACCCCAGTTTTACCAAGTTCTTGTCCCAGACGGCAGACTTTGGTGTAATCCATTCACTCGGTCAGTTGCTATTAAAATTCACGGCGCCGGGTGTGCCCGACGTATATCAAGGAACCGAACTTTGGGATTTTAGCTTTGTCGATCCAGACAATCGCCGTGCAGTGGACTATACGCTACGAGAAAAATATCTGGAAGAAATAGCCGCTATACCGACAAGCGAGCGTTTGAGCAGCCTATGGTCGCAGCGCTACGACGGCAAGATAAAATTAGCGCTTCTACAGCAACTTACACAACTACGAAATACAACGAGAAGCTTGTCGCCTCAAGGTAGCTATACACCCCTAAAAGTGGAGGGCAAGTATAGTAATCATCTTTTGGCCTTTGCAAGACAATTTCGACAAAGTGTTACTATCATCATCGTTCCTGTACAGATCGGCGCGATTGCAAAATTTCGTCAATTACCGGTAGAGCAATGGGACTGGGAAGATACACATGTCTTATTACCACACGACGGACAGATATCCTATCAAAATGCGCTCAACGGGCAAACCGGCGAAGGAACGAAAGTTCTTGCAAATTCGATTTTTGCAGGTTTACCGTTGGCTATCTTGCAATATGAGCTACCAGACAATCCGCGTAAATCGGGCATCTTAATGCACATCAGCTCGCTTCCTTCTAAATACGGCATTGGCGACCTCGGAAAACCGGCACACGATTTTGCTAAAACGCTACAGGCGGCAGGGCAGCAATATTGGCAAGTGCTACCGCTAGGTCCGTTGTCTGAGGAGCAATTTTTTTCTCCCTACAGCACGTTAAGCGCGCTGGCTGGCAACCCGCTATTGATCAGTCTGGAAGAACTCGAAAAAGAAGGATTGTTAACTAGTCATGAACTCGCAGAAGCGCAAATGCCATCGGCTAGTCAAGTGGATTATACGGCAGTGGCATCACAAAAGAATGCCTTGCTTCAACGGGCATTCGACCGTTCGGGAGCACAAGATGATGTTGCATTTCAAAAATTCTGCACCGACGAGGCTTCGTGGCTAGAAGACTATTGCTTATTTATGGCGCTGCGCGCACATCATGATGATGCCCCCTGGTATACCTGGGATAAAGTGTATAAGCAGCGAGACAGCGGGCGCCTAACGCATTTTAAGAAGCAATCGCAAGCGGTTATTGATCGCGAAAAATGGCTTCAATATGTTTTCGATAAACAATGGCAATTACTTAAAGATCACTGCTTCCAATCAAATATATCCTTACTTGGTGATATTCCGATTTACGTGGGCCATGACTCGGCTGATGTATGGGCGAATCCTGCACTGTTTTCGCTTAATGAAGAAGGCCACATCGAGCAGATGGCAGGCGTTCCGCCGGATTACTTCAATGCCGATGGACAGCAATGGGGTATGCCTGTGTTTGAGTGGGATGCACACAAAAAAGATAATTACCAATGGTGGATTCACCGGGTGAAAAGAAATCTTCTTCTATTTGATCGCGTCAGGCTTGATCATTTCCGCGCCTTCTCGGCTTACTGGAGTATTCCTGCGGCGGCAGAAACAGCGGCAGCGGGCATCTGGCAGACCGGCCCCGGCAACGATCTCTTTGCTGTATTGCAATCCGAGTTTGAAACCATGCCCTTTATTGCCGAAGATCTGGGCGATATCGATGATAAGGTCTACAACTTACGCGACAATTACAAATTGCCGGGCATGAAAGTCTTGCAATTTGCATTTGGAGCAGATATGCCTAAGTCTCCTCATATACCACATAATTACGATAAAAACTTTGTGGTATATACCGGCACACACGATAACAATACGACGGTAGGCTGGTTTAAACAGGAATTAGACGAAGCGTCCCGAAAAAGACTGCAAGCTTATGTTTCTTCTACGGTATATGCTAGAAATATCGCCGACATGCTTATCAAACTTGCTTACGCTTCGATTGCTGAAACCGTTATTATCCCGATGCAGGATATACTCTCACTTGGGCGCAAACATCGCATGAATACGCCTGCCAGCACGGTCGATAACTGGAGCTGGCGTATGCTTCCGCAGGTGTTTCGCTCACAGACAGTCGAACGGCTGAAGCAATATAACAAAACGTACAACAGGAATTAAAAGCTCGCGCCGATGCAACAGGGCTTTATGATGTTCGCTTGGTATTCCTCGCTAACGTCCATCTATCCCTTTTGCATCGGCAGCATTGCTGATCGGCCGCGGTCACCTCTTGCTGTACACAGCCGCAGTACATGCAGGCAAACGGTCCGGCGACGCTCAGGTCATCCAGCTTCTTATATTGCGATGGAAACAACGGTAAGCCGTACCGTACTTCCTCGTCTGCGTAAAATAGCACGCTCATTGTACCGTCAACTTCCAAAATTCCTTCTTTAACCTGTCCTAGATGTTCTATCGAAAGATTACGCAGTTCGGCAAAAAACTCCATTTTTGAGAAATCATGTCTATTTTCGCTCTTTACATCAAACACGCCGTCTTTTACGATCGTCATGGCTTCGCCTTCCAGCACTTTAGCGACAAATTGAAGTCGGGATGCTGCCCAAGTGACAAGCTTATACACGGCCATAACGCAGGTAAACACGACGATAGAATAGACCACAGGCACCTCTTCCTGAAACATGGGGTCGCCTGCCGCAGAACCCAAACTAATGATAATAGCGACTTCAAACAAGGTCAGCTGCCGCACGCCCCGCCTGCCCGACAAGCGCAAGATTGCCAGGATAAGGATAAACATAATGATGGTTCGCCATACGATTTCGCTTAGAAAATCCAATTCGGCTCCGCCAACAAGCAACTTCTCGATCGCTGTCATATAAACTACGTTAAATTTCTACATATAACCTCGGGATAGAAAAAAAGTTGTTCACATCCATACGTTTGGCCACGATTCAAAAGTAATGCAACAACATCTGTCGTTTAAAAACAAAATAATAAGTCATTTACAAAACTTAGCAGCCCCGTTAGTTGTTATGAATGCGAAACACAAAAAGACCAACGTTATCGGATGCACTGCCAAGCCGGCATCCGCGATGAACGTGGGTTAGCGTGAAGGACTATTCGATGATCTTCACCTTCAAAAATGTGATAACCTTACAATTAAAATTAGTTAAATATGGACACTAAAGTATTTGCCGGATCGCCTTATCCATTAGGGGCAACGTATGATGGAAAAGGCGTGAACTTTTCTATCTACGCAGAAAATGCAGAAGGCGTTGACCTTTGCTTTTTTAATCAAACAGACGACCCTGCCGAAAGTCTCAAAATTCGAATCCGAGAGCGCACACACCAAGTATGGCATGTCTATGTTCCCGATATTCACCCCGGCCAATTGTATGGTTATCGTGTCTACGGACCGTATGAACCGCAAAATGGTCATCGTTTCAACCCGCATAAATTGTTGATTGATCCTTATGCGAAAGCTATCGCCGGAACCCTGCAATGGAATGACGCGCTATTTGGCTACAAGTTGGGCAGTCCGGATGATGATCTCAGCTTTAGCGAAATCGATAGTGCACCGTTCATCCCGAAATGTGTGGTGGTCGATAATGCTTTTGACTGGGAAGATGACAAGCCATTGCGCATACCGCTTCACAAGAGCATTATTTATGAAACACATGTTAAAGGATTCACGGAGCTGCATCCCGATATTCCGGAAGACATTCGCGGCACCTACTCTGCGCTGGCACATCCGGTAACGATTGATTACTTAAAAGAACTAGGCATTACAGCGATTGAACTGATGCCTATTCATCACTTTATTACCGATCGACACCTGAAAGAAAACGACTTAACAAATTACTGGGGCTACAATACGATCGGCTTTTTTGCACCTGATGTACGTTATGCCGGTCAAGGTATTCAAGGGCAGCAAGTGCAGGAATTTAAAGAAATGGTCAAAGCCCTGCACAAAGCAGGTATAGAGGTGATTTTAGATGTGGTGTATAACCACACAGGCGAAGGAAACCAAATGGGACCTACCCTATCGTTTCGTGGTATCGACAATGCTGCATACTATCGCCTTGCAGAAGATCCGCGCTATTACATGGATTTTACCGGAACGGGCAACACACTTAATGCGCGACTACCGAGTGTACTTCGCCTCATCATGGATAGCTTGCGGTATTGGATTCAGGAAATGCACGTCGACGGATTTCGTTTCGATCTTGCTTCCGCACTTGCGCGCGAGCTACATGAAGTAGATAAATTAAGTTCCTTTTTTGACGTCATTCACCAGGATCCAATTATTTCGCAGGCAAAACTTATTGCGGAGCCTTGGGATATTGGCGAAGGCGGCTATCAGGTTGGTAAATTCCCGTCGGGCTGGGCCGAGTGGAATGGCAAATACCGCGACTGCATTCGCGACTACTGGATTGGAGCTGATAGTATGCTGGGCGAATTTGCGGAACGCCTGACCGGCTCGTCTGATCTCTATCTTGACGACTACCGCAAACCGACGGCCAGTATCAATTTCATTACCGCGCACGATGGTTTTACTTTAAATGACCTGGTTTCGTACAACGAAAAACACAATGAAGCCAATTTCGAGGACAATAACGACGGTGAAAGCCACAATAGATCATGGAATTGCGGTGTGGAAGGACCTACAGACGACGAGGAAATAAATGCGCTGCGCTCTAGGCAAAAGCGAAATCTGTTAGCGACGTTGTTTCTTTCGCAGGGTGTGCCGATGATTGTTGCGGGCGACGAGTATGGCCGTACGCAGCAAGGAAACAACAACGCCTATTGTCAAGATAATGAAATATCATGGTTAGATTGGGCTGCAAAAGATGAGAGCTTGCTGCAATTTACCAAACAATTGATTGCATTTCGTAAAGAACATCCGACATTTTGCCGACGCAAATGGTTTCAAGGTATGCCGATCAAAGGTGTTGGCCTGGAAGACATCGCCTGGTTTTTACCCGAAGGCAATGAGATGGAAGACTCACACTGGCAACACGATTTTGCGCGCTCGCTGGCGGTATTTTTAAACGGCCAAGGGATACGTTCACTCAGTGATGATGGTACAAAAATCATCGATAACAGCTTTTACATCATGTTCAACGCATACTGGGAACCCATTACCTACAAGTTGCCGCACAAAAAGTACAGCAAACAGTGGGTCAAAATGTTGGATACTAATCTAGACGTTATCGAGGCACATGAAACGTATGATCCAGAAACCGAAGTATTGGTGCAGCCGCGCTCTATTGTGTTATTAATGTCTACCGAGAAACCTTCCAACTAGATGATGACATCCATGAACACAACAGGAATTAAACAGCTCGGTGTGCGTCTGGTCGATGGAAAAAGCAACCTCACCGTATGGGCGCCAGACGCCGAGGAAGTTTCTTGCAAAATATTGCCTACAGGCAAATCGCTACCACTTAACGCCGATACCTTTGGGTATTGGCATGGCGAGACGGATGTACTTCAAGCGGGCGACGCATATTACTTTTGCATAGACGGCAAAGATTATCCCGATCCGGCTTCGTTAGCACAGCCAGAAGGCGTGCATGGGCCGTCAGCGCTGGTCGATCTGCAATATCCGTGGACCGACGGCGCCTATAAGCCTACGGCTATGCGCGAGTGGATTATCTACGAACTGCATGTCGGTACGTTTACCGATCAGCATACATTTAGGGGCGTCACCGAAAAGCTTCCTCAGCTCAAGGCGCTCGGCATCAACGCTATCGAGATTATGCCGGTTGCACAATTTCCAGGTGATAGAAACTGGGGTTACGATGGTGTTTTTCCCTTTGCTGTGCAACACAGTTATGGTGGCGCAAAAGGACTCCAAGATCTGGTTAATGCCTGCCACGAGCAAGATATCGCCGTGATATTAGATGTGGTGTATAACCACTTAGGCCCGGAAGGCAATTATTTGCCTAGCTACGGTCCTTACTTCACCGACAAATATGGAACGCCCTGGGGCAAGGCGATTAATTTTGACGATGCAGGCAGCTATGGCGTTCGCGACTTTGTCCTGGCCAACGTGCGAATGTGGTTTGAAGATTTTCATATCGATGGCCTACGCATGGATGCTGTGCACGCCATCAAAGATTTCAGTCCGACGCATATGTTGCAGGAAATTCGGCAGCTGACAGATGAAATTATCGCCGAGCGACAGCAGCAACATTACCTTATTGCAGAGTGCGATCTTAACGACCGTCGTTACATAGAAACATTAGAAGCGCATGGATTCGGGATGGATGCCCAATGGCTCGACGAGTTTCATCATGCGCTACGTGTAGCTGTTGGCGAAGAGCGAACGGGCTACTACAAAGAGTTTACAGGCTTACCCCATTTTGCCAAAGCATTGGAGAAAGCTTATGTATTTGATGGCAATTTTTCTAAACACCGTCAAAAATTCTTCGGCACATCAGCAGATGGACTTTTGGGCGAGCAGTTTGTGGTCTTCTCACAAAACCACGATCAAGTGGGCAATCGTATGCTAGGCGAGCGCAGCAGTACCTTATTTTCGCCAAATATACAGCGACTGTTAGCTTTTGCGGTATTGATCTCGCCTTTTACGCCCATGCTTTTTATGGGTGAAGAATGGGGAACAACGAAGCCCTTTCCTTACTTTGTAAGCCATGGTGATGAGCAGCTTATCGAAGCGGTTAGAGAAGGAAGAAAAAAAGAATTTGCAGAATTTCATAGTGAAGGCACGCCGCCAGACCCACAGGCCGAAAGCACTTTCTTAGATGCCGTGCTAGACTGGGACGAGCAAAATAAGCCGACCCATAGGCAACTGTTGTCTTTTTACCAAGCATTAATCGCTTTACGAAAAGACTTGTTAAGCAAAGGCTTACTAACGCGCGAGCAACTTTGTGTGGAATCACTGGATGAACAACAGTCTTTGCTGCTGCAACTCGATAACGAGGCTAGTGACGAGATTGTTTGTTTATTAAATTTTTCTGAAGAAGAACAGGTTTACAGTGACGTATTGGAAGGTGACTGGACAGTGCAATTTCATACCGAGGCCACCGATTGGGGCGGTTCGTTGAATTCTACAACAGCCAATGCGCTGGAGGAAATTAAGCTTCCGGCATGTAGTGCTGTTGTCTTTGCAAAAACATCAGGATAAAGCGCGAAACAACTAGATCTACGTAGGATAGCTATTTTCGTCCGTAAGATTATGCGAAACATCGACGAAGCAGTTTAGTGTCATGGACACGAAGGACTGCTTCGTCATACGTTTCCGTTGACGCGTTTTTTATTCGGACGATTTCTTTTTTTATAAGCATTTGCTTGATTATGGATTATTCCGTCTATATCCGTGCAGCAGCAGCTTAGCTTTTTTCGGGAGTTTCACGCAAAGACCAATGATAAACGACACGATGTTAATGCTATCGATTGATGCTATTTCAACCGTGTGTAAAAAAGAATGGAGACCAGGGCGCACTATCGTAAAAATTAATAACTTTGGCGCCAGCATTATCGCATATTAGGAAGTAAATTGAAAAAATTTTTATACGGCATCGTGGGTGTGTCTTTGCTCGGATACACGCCACTTTTTGGACAAATAGATACGCTTGTTCAGTCCAAAGCCACGAAAAACCCATTGATTATTGAGCTCGAAGTAGAAAATGGCGGCATATTGGCGTCTAAGGAAGCACGCGAGACAGCCTTTCAAAGTGCTTATTATAATGGAGTAAACTTGAAAGTGGGCTGGCGGATACAAAAATCTGACGATCAATATTTTGCTTTATACAATAACCCGATATACGGTGTGGGTTTATATAGCAGCACCTTTAACACCGATATTATTGGCAGCCCTTATGCAATTTATGGATTTGTGCAAACGCCTTTTGGCAACCTTGCCAATAAACGATGGGCATTTGACTACCGTATCGGTCTGGGGATATCAGGAAACTTCAACCCTTATGATGAAGAAACAAATCCGCTAAATCAGGTAATCGGTGCCAAAAATAACGTATTTATCGATTTTGGCTTGCGCACCCAATATAAATTAAGTCCCAAGTGGCGCGCAGGACTTGGTTTGGCCTTTCACCATTTTTCAAATGGTGCGATGCGGCTTCCGAATAGCGGCGTAAACTTGATTCCGTTAACGGCCTCTATCACCTATCAACCGCATGCAGAGACGGTACTTCCTGACAAACGAGATATAAGGTCTTATGAGCGCAACATCTATTACCACATTAACTACGGCATCGGCTGGAAGCAACTGGAACGTGACATCGATACCCGCTTTTTAAAGACAACTTTAAGCGCCTACGCCAGTGCCCACGTCTCGCATAAATGGCGTATGGGTGGCGGTTTAGATTTGTTTTACTCCGAGTCTGGAAATAGCGACCAGATCGCTGGTGATAAAAGCGGCACGTTAAGCGCGAAGCTATCTTACGGTCCATCTTTCTATCTTGCGCACGTCTTAAACCGTAACCTCGTCTTAAATGGAAACGTCGGTTATTACCTACACAAGCAATATTTTAATGGGGAGATTACCCGCATATTCTTGCGTGCAGGGGCACGTTACTATGTCTATAAGAATATTAATGCCGGTGTGTCTATCAAAGCGCACAAAGGTAAAGCAGATTTTATTGAGTGGACCGTCGGGTATACATTTAACCGGAATAGACGTTAAAAGACAAAAAAAAGAGGAACGTGATGTTCCTCTTTTTCGCATTACATGACCAGCTTTCCGATGCTTTTAGCCAAGTTCCTGTCTACCGTAATATAACCGGGATAATAGATATTGCTATTTCCTATTTTTACAGACGGTTTGATCTTTAATACCAAAAACCCCTCGCCTTTTCTGGTAAATATTTCATTTAATACATTTTCTAAGCCTTTTTCTTGAGTCGCCCCAAAAATATTCGCTTTAAAGGTTAGCGGTACCACTGTACTCTCTCCATTAGCCAACTGGATATTTTGGTCTACCGTGCCCTCAAATAAAGGCTTACCCTGTATCTCGATCAAGTATTTGAACGAGTTGATGGCTGTTTTAGTGGTTGTTGGGTTGCTTACCTTCATATTCACTTTAGCTTCTAGCGGCAGATCCTTCCGTAGCATAGCCAAGGCAACGGCGGGTAAAGAGGCCAGGTTTACGCTGTTGCCCGAAGTATAACTATCTACCGCGCGCCCAGCCAAACGAACGTCCTGCAACGACTCAACCGTATAATCACACTTTGCTAAAGCATCGATATTCTTTTTGCTTACCGCACATCCACCCAAAAAGATCGATAGCATAGCTAAACAGATCAGGGCAATATTTCTTGTTTTCATATTAATATTATCTTTATTTTCTTCTGCCACCAAAATTATACGTCACACCTAAAGTAAAAACAGCATTTCCCGCTTTTAAGTATTCGTTATCGAGCACATTAAAGTTGAAACCGTTTGTGTATTGCAACTGAAACCCTTTGTTTAATTCTAAACGCGTAAAAAACAAAGGCTCAATAAATAATGCTTCTTCCGCCGGACTCGACAAACCATCGATCATAAAATCTTTCATCAGCACACGACTGGCGCGTATGGCCGTTCCGTAATTTAGCTCGCGCCTTTTGCCAAACAAATTTAGCTTTTGTTTGCGGGTAGACGAATAATTTACTTGCACAAATATCTTATCAAAATCCATCGTTCGCGTCTCTACAGGTGCCATTCCCGTGGTCGTGGCCCGTCGGAATATTTCCGTCGATGAGCCTACGCCATAACCCGCATAAGCTTCAAAAACTTGACGCTTTTCTTTGCCAATCTTGGTGAAATAACCAATACCACCCTCTACAAGCTGCTGCTTAAAAAGTTCGTTACTTCGCTCGCCTCCCCGATCAATATACGATCCGTTTGCGATAACGGCCACATGCTTGCCCACGGCAACACCGACATTTCCACTGATATTGCCTTTTACATTACTATGTGCAGCAACGTAAACCTCGCCCTGTTCTCTAAACATGGGCGTTGCAGGTACGTTGGGCATATAAATGGAACTACAGGCGCCCAACGATAAGACTAAAGGAAGCGCCAGAAAACGAAAAATTGAATTACGCATAGCTATATTTTCACCAGCCTTACATCATAATTATTGTGCCAAAAACTAGCGTAATAAAGAAAAGCCAGGAAGACCCAGCTTTTAAACGATACCGAAACGTTCTAGTTCTGCTGCCATTTCCTGTTGGAGAATCAACGCCTCCGCTCGCGCACGCTCAGCAAAATCACGTCCGTTGGAAGCATAAATAATACCCCGCGTGCTATTCACCAATAAGCCGCAGTCGCTGTTCATGCCATAGCGGCAAACGTCTTGCAGCGATCCACCTTGTGCGCCTACGCCGGGCACCAGTAGAAAATGATCGGGCACATGTTTGCGTACCTGCAAGAATGCCTCGCCACGTGTAGCGCCAACGACAAACATCGTATTATCAACGCGCCCCCAGCTGGCCACTTTTTTTAACACCGTTTCAAAAAGCTGTTCGCCTGCGCTGTCTGTCAAGTTCTGAAAATCCGCACTGCCCACATTGGATGTTAAAGCAAGTACAATAGCCCATTTCTCAGGCATATCCAAAAATGGAATTACCGAATCTGCACCCATGTAAGGCGCAATAGTGATCGAATCGAAACCTAAACCGGAAACCGCTTGATTAAAAAAAGCCTGTGCATACCGGGTGGATGTATTACCAATATCACCGCGCTTGGCGTCCGCTATACTGAAACAGTTTTTTGGCAACGCTTCCCAGGTTCGCTGAAGCGACACCCAGCCTTTCGCGCCGTAGCTTTCATAAAAAGCAATATTAGGCTTATAAGCCACACAGAGATCTTCTGTAGCTTCAATAATCGCCCTGTTAAATGAAAACATGGGATCTTCCTCATCCAGCAAGTGCTGGGGAATTTTATCGATATCGGTATCTAGGCCGACACATAAAAAGCTCTTCTTAGCTTTGATTTCGCGAACAAGCTCCGCTCTTGTCATCTTATTTCTTGGTTAGGTTGGTAATAAACTCAAAAACTTCTTTACGCGAATAGTCAGCCATCCCCTCGCGATGTGCAGCAACATTGCCGGCCTTGTCTAAAATTACGGTTGTCGGTATAGATTGACCCAACCACGTACTTGGAATTTCACTCGCCGGGAAATAAATCGGCAGATCCATCTTGCCCTGCTTCATAAATTCGCGTGCTTTGGTAGCTTCGCCATCAATCTCGACCAACATAAAAACGACCTCTTCGTTATCCTTAAACTTATCTTTCAATTGTTGAATCGATGGCATCTCGGCCTTACAAGGTGGGCACCAAGTAGCCCAAAAGTTGATAAATACGACTTTACCTGCTAAATCTTTGGTCGACAGCACCTCGCCACCTTCGTTTGTAAACGAAACATGCGTAGGCAGTGAGGCTGCAACCGTATCGCGCGCAGCGGTACTATCTTCAGGCGTTTCCAGACTGGGTTTAAAAAAACCGATTTTCATGAGCTGCCCACTGATCCAGAAACGGCTTGCCGGCACCAACAAGGCAATCACCAGCAGGGCAAAAACCACATTCGTCACCACACGCCAAAACTTCTTTCTATCTTTCATACGGTTGTGCTTTAACGATCAAATTTTTCTAACAATTTCAATAAGGTTGCAAAATCTTTCGGATATGGCGCTTCAAAAGCGTAATCTTTGCCATCTATTTGAAAGTTTACATAGCGCGCGTGTAGCGCAAAACGCTTCATGATAGGCAGTTCCTCTTGATCTTTGGCCATCGTAAAGCCGCGCTTTTTAATCTGCGAAAGGAAAACAGGCTTGCCCCGATACATCGCATCGCCTACAATCGCCGCATGTTGTGTGGCCAAGTGAATCCGAATCTGGTGCATACGTCCGGTAATAGGCTTACACTCCACCAAGGTGAAATGTTTAAAATACATCATCGAATTAAATATCGTTTCAGCAGCCTTGCCATTCGCCCGGTCAATAGATACATTCTTGTTGCCTTGGTTAAGTATAGGCAGATCAACTAATAGATTATCAAACGTATGTGTACCGCCAATAATAGCGTGATACACCTTATTAACGCGTCTGCGTTCAAATTCAATCGAAACCAAACGATAGGTTTCGGGATTTTTAGCGATTAACAAAATACCAGAGGTATCTTTATCAAGGCGGTGACAAACCTGGGCGTCGGCATGATATTTTTTTGCCAATCGGAGAATGTTTACTTCACCACCACTACGATCGTCTAACGAAGCCACAAAAGGTGGCTTGTTGATAACGATTAAATTATCATCTTCAAAAATGATTAGGTCCTGAAATTTCGGGAATTTAAATAAACGACTTTCGTTTTCCTGCATAGCTGCAAAAATAACAAATCTCGGTTAGATAAAAGAGTGAGCCTTGGCAATATGGGATTATTTAGCATATTTCTGTTTTAATTCTTTAGTTTTGTCTTCATCAACACAAAAGAGATGTCAGTAAATAAAATAATCAAACGCGTGACCACAAACACCATTCTAGGCATGAAACAGAAAGGTGAGAAAATAAGTATGTTAACGGCTTACGACTTTTCAACGGCCAGAGCGCTAGACGAGGCAGGGTTAGATATTTTATTGGTTGGCGACTCGGCAGCCAATGTTTTTGCTGGTTACGAGACCACATTACCGATCACCCTGGACCACATGATCTATCACGCTAGCGCGGTGGCACGTGGCACCAAGCGTGCGTTGGTATTGGTTGATCTTCCTTTTGGTGAATACCAGGGAACGGCCGAAGATGCTTTCAAAGCGGCTGTACGCATGATGAAAGAATCTGGCGCACACGCTCTAAAGCTGGAAGGCGGCATAGAAATAGCCGAAAACATCAAAAAGATTATTGATGCCGGCATTCCCGTATGTGGCCATCTCGGCCTAACACCACAGGCCATCAATAAATTTGGTACGTTTGGCGTTCGTGCACAGGAGGAAGCCGAAGCCGAAAAACTCAAAGCCGATGCGCTAGTCTTGCAAGAGATCGGTTGTTTCGCGATTGTTCTGGAAAAAATTCCAGCAAAGCTGGCCGAAGAAGTTTCAGCATCGCTGGCTATTCCTACCGTAGGGATTGGTGCAGGCAGTGGATGTGATGGACAGGTATTGGTGGTAAACGATATGCTGGGTTTCACCAAAGATTTCAAACCCAAGTTTTTGCGCCAGTATATGCAACTGTATAGCAGCGTCGTTGAAGCCGCCAGCCAGTATGCCGCTGATGTAAAATCGGGGAATTATCCCAACGAACAAGAACAATACTAATAGACTGTGTGATGCGTATCCTACTGATTTTAGTCCTGCTGGCTGTTTTACTGTATTACCTGTCTAGACGTTTCTTTATGAATGGTCCAAGCACTGCAGTCGTGCATGCACAACAACCACAGCGGCTGCAATTGGTCGATAGCACAGCGCAACTAATTGCCCGCACGACACGAAACACCTTGATTACGGTGGGTATTGGCATCGTGCTATTTCTTGTCCTGCTCTTGCTCGGCTTTAAAATTAAAATCCTGTGGATAGGTCTGCCGTTAAGTCTGTATCTAATCGGGCAGCTGTTTGTGTACAGCAACCATGTAAAGGTGTTGAAAGCACAGCGTATTTTCTTTGACCCAGACCTGGCAGATGTATTGGTAAACTATAGCGATGGCCAACATATACAGTTTAACCTGCTGCGTGATGTAAAAGAAGTAAGCGAGATTAAGTCGGTACAGTCGAATAAAGGCACGCTGTTTGGCTACTATAAATTAAGGTTACAACATCATACGCTTTATGTGCCTTATCTTATCGAAGAGCATAGAACGTTGATAAACAAGCAGTTTTTCGACTGCATCAATACCAATTTTAAGATTAGCGTCGAGACGAAATTATTTCCGATCATATAATACCATCATCTGATAATTAACAGCTACTGTTGTCACGCGTTTTTTCCGTCGCAACAGCGCTTAGACGGTGCTGCGACTACGGGCAGAGGGCCAGCAAATAGTCGGTTTATAAAAAGCGACAACTTGCCAAAGCAAATTGCCGCTGTATCATACGGCTTGATGTGCACATAATATGCAACACAAGTCAAAAATATCAACCTAAACGCAGGCTTACCTGATACGCTTTAAGCATTGATCGCTTTCCAAAGCATATCTTTCAGCTGGGTAATGTTTTTACCCGCAACCGAAGAAATAAAAATAGCTGGAATACCTTTCGGGAGCGTTTCCTTCATTTCGGCCTCCAACTCTTCGTCGAGCATATCTGCTTTGGTAATCGCCAGTAATCTGGGTTTATCAATAAGCTCGGGGTTATACGCGGTAAGCTCATTCAGCAAAATCCGGTACTCTTCTTCAATACTTCTGTCGGTATCTGCCGGAACCATAAACAACAACACCGAATTTCGTTCGATATGGCGTAAGAAACGATAACCTAAGCCTTTTCCTTGCGATGCTCCCTCAATAATACCCGGAATATCAGCCATCACAAAAGATTTATTATCGCGGTAACCTACGATACCCAGATTGGGCACCAACGTGGTAAATGGATAATTGGCAATTTCTGGTTTAGCAGCCGAAACAACCGAAAGCAAGGTTGATTTACCCGCATTCGGAAAACCGACCAACCCTACATCGGCCAGTACCTTTAACTCCAGCACAATCCACTGCTCCTGCCCAGGAAGACCAGGCTGCGAATAGCGCGGCGTTTGTTGCGTAGCCGATTTAAAGTGCCAGTTGCCCAGTCCACCTTTACCGCCTGGTGTCAAAATCTTCATTTCACCGTCTTCGGTAATATCAAATAACACCTCGCCGGTTTCCGCATCTTTAGCCACTGTGCCTAGCGGTACTTCCAATATTTCATCTTTACCGGTGGCGCCGCTCCGAAGTGCAGATCCACCCGACTCACCATTTGGTGCAATAATATGCTTACGAAACTTTAAGTGAAGTAAGGTCCAGTGTTGATTTGATCCTTTTAAGATGATATGGCCTCCGCGACCACCATCACCGCCATCGGGCCCACCTTTGGCGGTAAACTTATCACGGTGTAAATGCGCAGAACCAGCACCTCCATGCCCCGAACGGCAACACACTTTCACGTAATCTACAAAATTTGAGCCTTGGGCCATGTTCTTAGTATGCTTTTACTATTAATATTGATCGATGATCGAAGTCAACGATTGGAAAATTGTATCGATCTCGCCAATGCCATCTACTTTTGCCAATTTACCTTGCGCTTCGTAGTAAGGCAACACGTGAATCGTTTTACTGAAATACTCTTCAATGCGTTTTTTCAACTTATCAGCGGCGTCATCAGCACGACCTGAAATCTCCTGACGTTTAGCGATACGTTGTGTCAACTCTTCTTCTGTTACATCCAAGGCTACAACACCAGAAATCTGCTGATCGATGCTTGCTAAAAAAGCATCTAAAGCCTCTGCTTGAGCCACTGTGCGTGGAAAACCATCGAAAATAAAGCCTTTAGCAGCTGGGTTTTTCTTGATTTCCTCTTCCAACATGGCAATCGTAATAGAATCAGGCACCAGGTTTCCATCTGCAATGATTTGGCTAACCTGTTTACCTAGATCTGTCTGGCCCTTGATGTGTGCACGGAAGATATCTCCTGTAGAAATATGTACTAATTGATATTTTTCGATAAGTTTTTCTGACTGAGTACCCTTACCAGCACCTGGAGGACCGAATAAGACAAGGTTTAGCATAAATTGTCGTGTTTTTGTTCTATGTTCGAAAAAAAAGCCTAATCCAATAGAGAATTAGGCTTCGTGTACTAAGTGCGCTCAAAGGGAGTCGAACCCCTAACCTCCTGATCCGTAGTCAGGTGCTCTATCCAATTAAGCTATGAGCGCGGCAACCATCCCATCCTTGACATATGCCCGTTCCGTTTTGGTGATGCAAATATAGATATTTGGTTTTTTTCTACAAATTTTTTTTCAACTTTTTAGTGCACAACAGGGCTAACAGGCTCCCTATCAAGCCATGAAAATTTAAGCATAGCCGTTTGCCGCGCTTATATTTCGCCACGAGCGCTTCGATCTCGGCTAAACAACCAAGCTGAAGCTTTGCAAAAAATACGTTGATCAGCATGCATTGATCGCCGTAACCAGCAGTAGATCGCGTGCACGTTCAAAATACCTATTTATTTAAACTTGTCATATGACAAGTTTTAAATCTATCTATATCGTTAGATTTAGTTATATCATTTGCTTATGATACCCGGGGAGTGAAAACAATGGCGGGCATCGGCGTTATACCGACGCTCGCCATTCTCTAAAACGCGATTACCGATTGTCAATCTACAAAAGAAAAACAGCCAAGCATCCTGTAAGGCTTTTAGTATAATACAGCTAAACTGTCGGCCGAAAAGTCCGCAATCTCCGCCGTGCGCCCTTCTTTCACTTTCGTAACCCAAGCATAGTCGCTTAATAACGCTCTGCCTACAGCAACCAAGTCA
>JAAIGF010265313.1_pt1 | contig 65429 bp, 57 predicted proteins | sample 6487441 | NCBI WGS metagenome assembly JAAIGF01 (sample SAMN13974129, study PRJNA590717) | phyllosphere metagenome | biome: pepper field; feature: multiple bacterial spot infested pepper fields; material: pepper leaves; isolation source: leaves from pepper fields | host: Capsicum annuum ...
CAAAGCTTCCGAGGAAGGACAAGCGAAAGACCCGGGCGCTTGCCCGACGTCAGCTCACAAATAACGCGGGGTGGAGCAGCCCGGTAGCTCGTCAGGCTCATAACCTGAAGGCCGCAGGTTCAAATCCTGCCCCCGCAACCAAATCCCCCAGCATATCCCGCAAATAACGCCAGCAAAGATGTTCGACACAGGGTCGCTCTTTGGATTGGGCTTATCCCCCTGAAAAACTTAGGAGCCGCTGATTGCGGGCTGGGGCGGTTCGTAAGCCTCGGCAACGACATGGCTGTAGGCTTTCTGCCCTTCAAGGCGCGGGCAAAGACAGGCAAGATCTTAGTTTGCCAGCAGATCCCTTACGATTGCCACGAACGCCTCACCCGCCACACTGACATCCCCGCTATTGTCCAGCGTCACCACCTCGAAATCGCCGCAGACGTCGACACCGCTGCGCTCCAGCCGGCGGGAAATCTCCGCCACGCTCTCACGACCGCGGCCAGACAAACGTGCAGCCAGAACCTCTGGACGCGCAATCACATTGATCACCAGCAGCTTTAAGAAAATCTCCCGGAAATCAGCAAGCGCTGCGCGGGAGCCATTGGCGATCAGGATTGCGCCACGCTCCGTTGCATCTTTCGCTGAGGCGGGGATGCCGTAGCTCAGGCCGTGGGCGCTCCACGACACGCAGAACGCACCCGACAACCGCCTGCGCTCGAACTCGGCGTCATCCACGCCCTCATGCAGTTCCCCGCCAGCATCGCTGCTGCGTGTAATGACGCGGCGGACGTGGTGAAGGCGAGGGTGCTTGCCGATACGCTCAAGCGCATAGTCGATCAGCGTATCCTTGCCCGCACCGCTTGGGCCAACCACGACGATCATCGTGCCGAGTGTAGAGGAGGTGTTCGGGCTAGAGTCAGTTTCGTCGGCACTCATGCAACACGAACACCCTGACGCCAGACACTGCGCACGACGGGAACACCTGCCTCACGGTGTACGCGCACCAGATCTCCCCGCAGGCCAGCGGCGATACGACCACGGTCGCTCAAGCCGACCGTCGAAGCAGGCGTCGACGTCACCATCGACAAGGCCCGTGGCAAGGAGATGTATTGCCTCGAAGATTCAGAAAATTCATGATTGGCGCCTGAGTGTCATCCAGGCCGACGGTGCGCTTGGCAACAGCTGGAGCCAAATGCACCGGTTTTTGAAGGTAATCGATTATCACCCGATTCGACTCCGCACTTGCAATTCCGCGCGAAGTCGAACCTGAGATGCCGCCTTTGGCGCTGGATGAATTCCTATTCCGCTTTCGCGCCGGACTCCTTAACGACCTGGGACCACTTGTCGACCTCGGCGGTGATATAGGTCCGGAAGTTGTCAGGCGTGTCGACCTGGACGTCAAACCCTTGCTTGGTAAGCGCATCTCTCACCTTCGGGTCCTCAACAGCCTTCTTTACCGCTTCGGCCAAGGCTGACACAATTGCTGGAGGTGTGCCCTTTGGCGCGAGAATACCGTACCAAGGCAGTGCTTCGTATTCGTCGATACCAAGGGCCTCTGCTGTTGCGGGCATGTCAGGTAAAGATTTTGAACGGACCGAGCTTGTAGAGGATAGGCACACGATTTTCCCCGCTTGCATCAGCGGAGGAGCACTGCTGATGGCGGGAAGTGCCAGATCGAGGCGGCCTGCAAGCAGATCGGTAACGGATGGGCCGGATCCCTGATAAGGGATATGCTGCAGTTCGATGCCAGTCTTTGCTTTCAGTAGCTCGACCGCCAGATGGCTCGCTCCCCCCATGCCTGATGAACCATAGTTCAGTGAACCCGGCTTAGACTTCGCAAGCTCCACGAATTCCTTCATTGTTTTAACGCCGAGGCGTGGAGGAACGCAGAAAAGAAGAGGCGAAGTCGCAATCATGGTCACGGGCTCGAAATCCTTTACGATATCGTAGCCGGGCTTCGCATATAACGACATGTTTATCGCGTGTGCGATATTGCCCTGCAATAAGGTGTAACCATCTGGGCGGGCCTTCGCCACCGCCTGCGCAGCGATACCACCCCCGGCGCCAGGGCGGTTTTCCACGACGATTACTCCTCCCAGAACTTCGCCAGCTTTTGCGGCTACGATCCGTGCCAGGGAATCGTTGCCGCCACCCGGCGCGAAAGGAACAACCAGTGTTATGGGGCGTTGCGGAAAGCCGTCCGCGGCTATTGCTGCCATCGGGGTGAGCAGGGTTAATGCAGTAACTACCTGCCTGCTAAATCGTCTGAAATTCATGTATTCCTCCCTTTATGTTTAAGCTTCACCGGCGCGGTTAGTCGACGGCATCATTCCCGTCGCCGAGCAGATAGATCATTGATTTGTGGATGTGGGCTCGGGTCAGTTTTTCAACCCGTTCCATATCTCTAACCCGCATAGCTTTCGCGATTTCGAGATGTTCGGCCTGGGCACTTCCGCCGCGGCCGGGTAGTGTCCCAGCTATCCAACGGTAGAGGCGGATGAGTTCATAGACCTCGACATCCAGAACGTGCTTGATCCTCTCGTTTCCGCAGCGGCTTACGACAGCAGCGTGAAACTTGAATTTGAACCCTGCATTGAAAACTTCTCCGTAATAGCTTGGGTCGCTGCTACGCTCCACGTCTTCAACCAAGGCATCGAGTTCGCTGTCGGACATACGTGCTGCGGCAAGGCTGAAAGCCATGCCTTCGAGACATTCGCGTAGTTGAAAGATTGCGACGATCTCGGGTTTGCGAAGGGGCGTAATTCGAGCACGCTGGAAGGCTTCGCGCTCCACGATCTTCCTTCCTTCAAGGTTTCTGATCGCCTCGCGCACCGGCCCTCTGCTCATTGAGAAGCGCTTCGCGAGTTCGACTTCTTTTAGGATAGACCCCGGTCGAAGTTCGCCTGCACGGATGAGCGCCATTATTTGATCGAGAGCTTCTTTTGCTCTGGTTTCGCCTCTTTCTTCGCGGGCGGAAACGATTTCGGTCTCTGAAAGCAAGCTGTTCTCCTTATCCATGGTGCGGATCGAGGCTCAAACGGTAGCAACGGGCGTGACAGGCGAACCAGCCGCGCCGGGAAGGCGAAGTGGTGGTGCCGTGAGCAGGAACCGTGAGCGACGGTTTGCACGAAGCCAATCAGCCAGTTCGGTCAAGAACCAGAGTTCCCCCAGATGAACTCCGAGCTTGAAAAGACAATGGCGATGTAAGGGCAGGGTGCTTCCGATGTGGCACGCCATTGGATGTAATCCCAAAGTCGACGATCTTTCGACCGCAAGATTGTCTGCCGCGATAGCCGCCACGCCACTCTCCGTCACCCAGTCGAGCAGCGCTTGGTCATAGCCATCGAGGACTGCACATGCAGTGCGGAGCTCGGGATCTGGCTCTCCATCGGATTGTTGGATCAGATCGGCAAGCCCCGTATGCAAGCATACGATATCGCCTTCCTCTACTTTGATCCCGTCTGCATTCAACACCTTCTCCAAGAGTTCTCGCCCGACGTTTACGCGTTCGTCGCCGAAGTGATGTCGAAGGTCGATCATAACGCCGCGGCCCTGAACGCAGGTTTCGGCCATCTCCATGATCGACACGGCGGTCGCACCAAGGTCGCCCTGCAGACCTTTGCCGTTTTCATCCACAATCTTGAAACCGTTGTAGAAGACCTGCTCTTCGATGCCGTCTCCATCTGCATCGAACATCGCGCCCTTGTGTGCAAAGCCGTCCCAGTGCGTAGAGTACTGATTGTAAAGCATCACCGCTTCGTCCGAATGGACATCTGTAATAGCCGGATCCACAGCGTTGAGCCGCTGGTTGAATGCCAACTGGCCATCTCGATGGATTGGATGAAAATGGGGAGGACGGCGTCGGCCGTTAAGCACCGAGCCTCCCGGACGATCCAAGGGTAAGCTCAGGCAGAACGTGCGCCCCTCTTTCACTTCCGCAAGCGCCGCCTGTCGTTTTTCATTGGTGATCAGGTTCATTCTGCCATGCTGATCATCGGGGCCGAAGTCTCCCCATGTGGACCCTTCTGGCCGATTTACCCATCGTTTCAGTAACTTCGTATTTGCAGATTCGCACATGTCATTCGGCTCCTATTGCTTCATCCTTGCGTCGCCGCACCGCTGGGACGATACTGACGACGAGAAGAATGATTGTCACAGCCAGGAAGCCTGCACTGATCGGGCTTGTAATAAGGATCGATGGGTCGCCGCGAGAGAAGAGCATTGCTCTCCTAAGGTTCTCTTCCATCATCGGTCCGAGGATGAAACCGAGCACGAATGGTGCCGGTGGGCACTCGAGCTTGGCGAGCGCATAGCCAAGCACTCCGAAACCGGCGGTCAAGAAAATATCGGCAGTCCTGAAGTTCAGACTGAGAATTCCCACGCACGAGAACACCAGGATCGCAGGGCACAGCCAGCGATACGGTACCCGCAGCAGGGTGACCCACAGCCCAACCAGCGGCAGGTTCAAGATCACCAGCAGCAGGTTTCCAATCCACATGCTCGCGATGAGGCCCCAGAAGAGTGATGGATGAGAGGTCATCACTTGCGGCCCTGGGGTGATGCCCTGGATCATGAGGGCGCCGAGCATGAGAGCCATGGTGGCGCTGCCCGGAATGCCAAGAGTGAGAGTGGGGATAAAAGCGGTTTGGGCCGCTGCATTGTTGGCAGCTTCAGGCGCGGCAACCCCCTCGATTGCTCCCGTTCCAAAGCGCTCGGGATTTTTGGATATCTTCTTTTCCAGCATATATGCCGCGAAAGAACTGATGACCTGCCCAGCGCCCGGAAGCACTCCGAAAAATGATCCAAGCGCGGTACCTCGAAGCGTGGGGCCTGTGGAGGCACGAATTTCCTGTCGGCTTAGCCCAAGCGACCCGACTTTCATCGCAGTCTGCCCATCCACATTGGTTTCCAGGGTTTTGATTATCTCTGCAAATGCGAAAAGGCCCATTGCAACGACGGCGAAGTCGATACGGTCCGTAAGGCTGTCAAAGCCGAAGCTGAAACGCGAAACCCCTGAGATAACATCGGTCCCGACCAGACCGATCATGACGCCGAAGAGCGCCATCAACACACCTTTGAGCAGCGAACCGTGTCCCAATACAGACGAAAACACCATTGCCATAAGGATCATGGAAAAGTACTCGGGCGGACCGAATTCGAGCGCCATCGCGGACAGCGGAGGTGCAAAGGTCGCGATCAAAATCGTTCCGATGGTTCCTGCGACAAAGGAACTGAGTGCAGCGATTGCCAGCGCCTGTCCCGCCTTTCCCTTGCGGGCCATCTGGTAGCCGTCAATGCACGTGACGGCGGCTGAAGACTCTCCCGGGAGATTAACGAGGATCGCTGTCGTCGAGCCGCCGTAGGCTGCGCCATAGTAGATGCCCGCAAGCATAATCAATGCACCTTCCGGCGGCAGCCCGAAGGTCAAGGGTAGCAGAACGGCGATGGTGACAAGCGGTCCCACGCCAGGTAGCACGCCGATAAATGTACCGAGCAAAACGCCAAGAAAGCAGTAGGTTAGGTTTGACAAGGAAAGGGCGACGCTGAACCCTAGCGCGAGATTTGATAAGGTATCCATTTACTGAGCCCACATTGTAAAGGGGATGTTGAGCCCCGTGATGAAGATCAGGTAAGCGATCGCGACCAGCGCTACAGTGATCGCTACAATTTCCAGGGGGCGCCGTGCGCCCGCCGCAACCGCGCTGATCAAGATCAAGCCGACGAGAGCTGCAAGGAGACCGACCTCTTCCTGAAGGATCGCGAAACTGACGACTGAAAGAGTGATCAAGAGCAGTGGTTTGACGTGAATTCGCTCGGGTCGCTCCAAAAATCCGGATTTCACAATAGCGGTTGCGACGAGCGAAAGACCCAGGATCATTATGCCTACCGCGATCATCGTGGGAAAGAACCCGGGGCCCATCGCCGCCGGGGTACCAAGTTTGTAGCCAATAGAAGCGACGAATGCCGCGCCGCCGAAAATAGAAAAGAATCCTCCGGCGAGAAGGTCCGTTGTTAATTTCATTGAATTTCCTCCCTACAGCAGCATCGCCGAACCCTGAGAGAAGTTTGGCGTATTGCTGTAAATATTAAGAAATGACAATTTTATAAATGTGTCAACACTTTTAATGGCGGGCCGGGGATATCTGTGTGACGTGGCTCTGCAGAGAAAGAAACGCCATGGGGAATAGTCAATCCGAACAAGATTTGACGGTTTAAACGCTCAGGAGGAGGGTACTCGCGGCCTATACACAGGTTCAGCCGATTAGTGGACGTTGCTCTCAAGCGGCGTTTCTGACCTCGACCAACAAGTCTATTAGTCCGGTACGCTCGCTACCCGAGCTCTTTATGATCGCAAAGCTTGTCCCTTATCCAGAGAGCATGTATCGGCATGCATAAAGGCCGAGAAAGGAACGCGGATGTCGATCACTGTACAGAAAACTATTCCCGCCGCTCGTATGCGGCAGTTTCATCAGATGGTTGATCGGTGGCTTGAAGAGGGTCCGATCAAGCTTGCGACGAATGCCACGATAACCGCGATGGACAATGCTGGGATTCCGAAGGAGGAACAGGCGGCAATCATCGAGGACCGCGACATCATCATGAAACACAACATGCGCCTCGGCGTTATCAGTGAAGTATTCGCTTCAGCAATCGAGAAATCGGTGAATTCGTCTCGGTCGGGACGTGAAGCTCAGGATGAAATCGCTCGGTTGATTGTGACTGCTATCGGTATCCGTCAGCAGGACGACAGTGAACTGGTGACATTTACCTTTATCAGCCAAACCGAGGCAGATGCGTTCGATAAAGCCGTTTGAAGCGTTACTTTCTTGAGAAACGGCGAATGGAGAAAGGTCGCGACGCTACGCTGACGATAAGTCAGGAAACCGTCGTTGGAGAATGATCTGTCCGCTTCTGGTGAAGCCTGAGAACGCTTAGACGCCTATCGCGACTTTCAATGCATCCCGCCCTGACCGGACTTCAGATCGACGTTGCGCAGGATGAGCGCCAGCGGGACTGCAAGGGCTGAAATGATCGCAAGAACAAAAAACACATCGATATAGGCGAGGTAACTTGCCTGAAGGCCGACTTGCTGGCCGATAAGGCCCATGGCCTGACTTTGTGCATCGACCATGGAGGAGCCTCGTTCCGTAAAGAAGCCCTGTAAATTCTGCATCGTTTGATGATAGGCGGGTTCCGTGGGGTTGATGTGCTCGACCAGTCGGCTCTGGTGCCACTGTTCTCGGTGGGCGAGCACGTTCGAAGCGACCGAAACGCCTATCGAGCCACCGGTGTTGCGGGCTGCGTTGATCAGCGCAGACGCCTGGTCGGTCTGGTCCGGCCTCAAGCCGTCATAGGAAGCTGCTGTGATTGGAATGAAGATCAAGGGCAGGCCGAGACCGAGGATGCAGCGCGACCAGACGAAGAAACTGAAATCGGCATTCGGGTTCAGCCGTGTCAGATCATACATTGATAATGCAATGATCGTCGCGCCGATGGCGATAAGATATTTCGGTTGGAAGCGCGAGGTCAACTGACCTGCCATGAACATCATGACCATCGTCACGAGACCGCCGGGCGAAAGGGCGAGGCCAGCCCAGGTGGCGGTGTAACCGTAATTTTCCTGCAGTACCTGCGGTACGAATTGGGTGGTGGCAATGAGGATTGCGCCTATTGCCAGCATCACGATCATGCATGATCCAAATTGGCGGGTTGCGATCAGCCGCACATCCAGCACCGGGTTTTTCGCCGTCAGCAGCCAGGGTATGGATGCGATCAGTGCCGAAAGGCAGATCAACGCCGTTACGATGATGAACGTCGAGTCGAACCAGTCTTCTATCTGCCCTCGGTCGAGAACCAGTTCCAATGAACCAAGGAAGGTCGCGACTAGCAGGAAGCCGATGATATCGAAGCGAACGCCCTGCTCGCGCATGTCCTGGCGCTTCTTCTCCTGCTCCTCGGATTCATTGACCAGAAAATAGACGAGCATGAAAGCAAACACGCCGACTGGACCGTTGATCAGGAAACACCAATGCCAGGAGAAATTGTCGGAAAGCCAGCCGCCAAGCGTTGGTCCCACGACTGGCGCCACCACAACCGCAATACCGAAAATCGCGAAGGCCTGACCGCGTTTTGCTGGCGGAAAGGCGTCCGTAAGAATTGATTGCGACACCGGCACCATACCGCCGCCGGCAAACCCCTGGATCATGCGGAAAATGAGGAGCGATGGCAGGTCCCATGCCAGCCCGCACATAACGGAGGCCACCGTGAACATGGCCAGACAAACGAGATAAAACCGTTTGCGGCCATAACGTTGAGCAATGAAGCTGGAAGCAATAAGCGCTATGGCGTTGGATACGAGGTAGGTCGTGACCACCCACGATGCCTCATCCGCACTGACCGCCAATCCACCGGAAATATAGCGGAGCGCGACATTGGCAATCGTCGTATCGAGGACCTCCATGAACACCGCGAGCGCCACGACGACGGCCACGAGCCATGGGTTTGTAGCGCGCCCACTCGCTCTTGAACCGGTTCCGCCTGTCGCTGCCGCCGTTGCCATGTCCGATCCTCGTTCCGGTTCCTGGACTAGCTTCTGGGGCGAACGGTCACGGTCGGCACAACGGACATGCCTGGGCCAATCGAAACGTCTTTCGGCCACTCTTCCACGACGATCTTGACCGGGACGCGTTGGGTCACCTTCACATAATTGCCGGTGGCGTTTTCTGCTGGCAGAAGCGAGAATGCGGTGCCGGAGCCGGGCTGAACCGAATCGACTTTTCCATGCAGAACGTGGTCTGGATAGGCATCAATCGTTAGTTCCACCGGCTGGCCGGGACGCATGTCTGCCAGCTGTGTTTCCTTGAAGTTGGCGGTTACCCAAACTTCGTCCGGCACGAACATGGCTATCGCCTGACCTGCCTGAACGAATTGACCTTTTGCACCACTGATCTTCACGACGCGGCCCGGCTGTGCTGCCGTCAACGTGGTGTAGTTAAGGTTCTGGTCCGCACTCTCCTTCTGTGCTTCGGCCTGTTTCAGGCTGGCTTGAGCGCTCGTGCGCTGCGCCTCTGCTGCGACCTTGTTCTTCATTGCCGAACTGACATTTGCCTGCGCTTCGGTATATGCCGCCTGGGCCTGCCGCAAGTTTGACTCGGCTTGTTGGGACGTTTGCAGGCTTCCGGCGCCGCCCTGCTGGAGTTGGCGCTGCCGATCGGCCTCATCTTTCGCAAACTGCAGCGCAGCGCCAGATGAGGCCTCGCGCGCTTTCGCCTCTTCGATGGCGGCGGAAGCAACGTCGATCTGCGCCGTTGCATTTGTAATCGAAGCGTTTGCGGCTTCCACCTGCGCCTGCGCCTGGTCGACCGCGATCTGGTAATCTCGCGGTGCTATTCTGGCGATGACGGCACCGGCCTCGACGTGCGCATTGTCGGCCACGGCGACGTCATCGAGATAGCCCGATACTTTCGCCGCAAGCGAGAAGCTACGCGCATCGACAAAGGCATCGTCGGTCGTCTCGTAAGGATGAAAATAGACCAGCCAGATAAAGTAGGCAGCAATTCCCACGACGATCAGGGCAAGAATAATGGCCGCTGTCCACACGGGATGCCGACGGATAACCGAGGGCTTTTTCTCTTTATGCTCGGGTTCCGCTTCAGAAGAGGCAGTCTTGACTTCGCGATTTTCTGGATCGCCGTTTTGCTTCGCTTCGTCTTCGGAAACGGCGCGCTGAGCTTGGACCACGATATGCCTCGGAAAAAGAGCTGAGAGAACATTTGAAACGTAAGAGGTCTGCGAATGTTCCCGCCAGTGAAATCGATATCTCCAGGCCGATCTATCGCTACGTCACAAAGGCGTTTCGAAGCTCTCAATGTCCGAGCAGAAATATAGTCTCACGATTGGCTTGTTCAGCTCCGGTTATGGAGAGGGCAGATCGATGACGAAACGCTTTTTGAACTCGAACTTGATCTGGAGCAACTGACCAGCGTTCAATTTGGATTTTATTCGATATGCAGGCGACTGCGTTCAGCCGATGCAAATAATTTTGCCGCCTCTTCCGTTCCGAAACACAGTTCGGATGGGCTGCCCTGTTCGGTCGTATGGACAGTCCAGAGAACGCCCGCAGGCTGGATTTCAACGTCATCGGCCAAGGCGTCATCAATACGTGCGAACAACTCTAACATAAGAGAACACCCCGAGGGACCACATCGTCCAATCGCATTCGTACGCTTGCAGTCGGCGCGTGTCGAGTAATCCTTTTGTGTCAGCGCTAAAGCGCCTTCGTGGACTGAGGGTTGGATCGCTTCAATTTCTGGAAAGGCCTTCAAGCCGCAAGAAATATGGCAAGCTCGCGGGCAACCGCTTCAGCATCTTCGCGCTGTGGAAAATGGCCGACATTCTGAAGGGCGATGCGCTGGAATGGGCCTGAGAACTTCTCGTGCAAAGCTTCAGAAAGCTCAGGCGGATTGACACCATCTTCCAGTCCCTGAAAATAGATCGTGGGTAAGGATAACGATGTCGTTTCCCTGATCCGGTCTTCCAGCCACTTGCTCGCCGGGTCCACCTCTGCCTCTCCCCATCGGGCCCGGTAGCTGTGGAGCGTAACAGCAACCCAGTCCGGATTGTCGAAGGATTTCGATACCGCGTCGAATGTTGCGTCATCAAACCAGCCTTCAGGTCCCCAGTTTTCCCACTGGATGCGGGCAAAGCCGTGCGGATCCTCGGCTATTGCCTCCGCACCACGCTTCGTTGCCATGAACCAGTGGTACCAGTATCGTTGTGCCTGCCGGAAAGACGGTGTTTTTAATCCTCCCATACGAGGCAGGGAGGATAGCAGCGCCATCTTTTCCACGCGCTGTGACCAGCCGACGGCCAATCCCTCGGCTATGCCTGCTCCCCAATCATGTCCGACGACCGAGAAGGTGTCGATCCCAAGCCCGTCCATCAGTGCTATCGCGTCCATGGCCAATATGCCGCTATTGGCTGTCCTCAAGGCGTCTTTATTGCGGAACACGCTGCCGCCGAACCCGCGGAGATAGGGTGCGATCAGCCGCAAACCCCGGTCAGCAAGTCTTGAGGAGACATCATCCCACGTCGAAGCATCGTCAGGCCAGCCATGCAAAAGCAAAACCGGTCGTCCGTGTTTTGCACCGGATTCGATAAAACTGATCCGAACATTGTTGGTATCGACGTGTGGCATACAACCGCTCCTTGTTCGCCAGACGCAACACGGACGGTGCAGACTTGGTTCCAGAGGAGGTGCGACTTGCCGTCTCGACTGCCTGCCAGTTGATCATCAAGCGACTAGCTGCGCGTGATCTGGAAAATCGCCGATGAAGCTACCATCTCCTTGTGAGATCATTCATTTACGGAGGTTGCGATGCCCGGACCTGCCGAGCATGACGATACTTTGGCAATCGAAATACTCGCACCGACCCCGCCACATCGGGGAGGCAGGATTTGCGATTGTTGCCGTTGTGCCAAAGGTTATGACGATTTCGATGAGGATGGCTTTGGTATTTGCTGCGATTGCCTGAATTCCGATAGCCTGCTCATCGATTTGGATCGATGTGAGAACCTTGAAGCGACCCAGAAGTGAGTTGGCGCCGTCGCGCGCGAGGTTATCAAGACGACGCCATGCGTTTTCTCGTCAGATACATTTCCACCCCGGCCCGAGTGAGAAATGACGCTAATCCGACTATGATTGCAACGATGCGAATGCGCTGCTCATCAGTCTCGACTTCAGCCTGGCGGGACTGCAGAAGATCACGTTCGCTGACCGTGATTTGGCCGATGACGTCACGTATTCGATCCATTGTGCCGACAGCCATGTAGTCGATCTCGTTGGCGCGAGCAGCTTCAGCACTCTTCTCGTCATGGAGGGAAATGGAGTGGCTCAATTCGTTCAACTTCCGGTCAACCAACCCTTGTAATGCTGTCACCCGGGCAATCTGGGCACTGTTGTCGGACATTCTATTGGATAAATTGCCCAAGAGAGTATGCAGCCGATCCAGGGCCTTATTATAGGGATCGAGATATCGACTGTCTCCGCTGACGAGATACCCTCTTTGCCCTGTCTCTGCGTCATCCAGCGCGATAAGCACATCCTTCGTCGTGTCGATTGCTTCGTAGGTGTGCACGACCATATCCTGATGGTCGCTCAAAAGCGTATGTGTCCATGTCGTGGCCAGCACGCCTGACGCTATGACGACGCCGACGGGAATTGATCTCAGCAACGTCGGTAGTGTGAGATAATTCTGGCGTATAGTCGGCCAGGACCATTTGCTCATCTCGCGGCTCCCGCCTGTATGACTTTATCTCCAAGCAGTATCATTTGGTGCCGCGATCATAAGAAAGAGGCGGGATCAGTTTCACAACCATATAGTCATATGCCGGGTATCGATTTATACCGCGCCCATTTGTGCAGCATCGCCAGCAGTCTCGATTGTCCCATTGTCTTCGCCATCCCAATATTCGATTGTTCGCGCGGACACTTTGAGTAGCACAATGCCTGGGGTGTCTACGCCGTTCGGGAACCATCGATCCAGATCTTTGACCCAGTGAGTTTCGAACTGCGCCTTGTCGCGGATCAGGCTTGCTTCGCCGCGGACCGCAATAAAGATTCCGGGTTTTCCAAGGATGCTGGGTGGAGCGGTGAAGGTGAGCGTGACTGATTTGTCCTTCTCGATCTCAGTAACCTTTTTCGTATTGTCATAGGAGAAGAACCAGGAGTCGCCATCATATTCCACGTCGCCATTATTGCTCATAGGTCGGCTGCCGATCTGTCCGGATCCGCTGTTTGTATTGAGCATGCAGAAGTCGATTTTGCTGAGCTTTTTCGACAGCTCTTCCATCGTCATCGTGGTCATCGTGATTTCCTCTCTCCAAATGATGGATAGAAACCACTTCCAGGTGACGATTGTTCCTTGAGAGAAGCCGAACCCTTTGCCGAGGTTCATCGCGGGCTATGCGTGTCACCGCTGCCCTTGCAAATCGCTCAGTATCTCGATCAATTGCGGTGCCAGTTCGCGAATTTCCTTAAGGTGAATTGCGCTCAGGTGAGACATGACCTCCTCTGCCTGATCGGTCAGGTGCAGCGTCTGCCGACGGCGGTCCTCAGGGTCGGGTTGTCGAGTGATATAGCCGCCTTTTGCGAGGCGGTTGGTGAGCTCGACCGCCGTGTGGGGTGCGATCAGTAGCTTTTCGGCGAGTAAACCCACGGTCATGGTCTCATCAGGGCGAAGGCCCTTGATTGCCAGCAGAGCCTGATGTTGCTGCGGGGGAACGCCGGCGGCTTGGGCGGCAGATGTGCTGAATTCGAGAAACTTCTTCAACGTGTGACGAAAATTTGCCAGCGCCTGATAATCGGACGCGGTTGGGGTATCCATGCTTTAAAACCTCGAACCTCAATATCTCAAGCGCCTTATTTAACTGGCGTCATAAATACAAATCAACCGCCGCGAAAGCTCCTCATATTGATTTATATCGCAATACGATATAAATGCATCGCATCTTTATTATCGTTCCGAAGGACTGTGATGACCGATTTTCATTCACCACTTGAGCCGCCGCAGGGAGGCGGCCAGATTGCCAGAAAGCTTGCAGGCGATTTCACGACAGACAGACGTGTGCTCGTTCTTATTCTGATGGCCGCCCTCGTCGGCTCGATGGGCGCATTTGCAGCCTGGATACTCGTGAAGTTGATAGAGCTCGTCACCAATCTCGTCTGGATGGGTCGGGTCAGCACCGAAGCCATAAGTTTCGCAGATGTGCACCCGTCTCTGTGGATGGTCGCAGCACCGGTTCTCGGGGGGCTGGTCATAGGGCTCATGGCGCGGTTCGGATCGGAAAAAATTCGCGGGCACGGCATCCCAGAAGCCATAGAGGCGATTTTGATTGGTGGAAGCAGGATGTCGCCCAAAGTGGCTGTCCTCAAACCACTGTCTTCCGCCATATCGATTGGCAGCGGCGGGCCATTTGGCGCGGAAGGCCCGATCATCATGACTGGCGGGGCCATCGGGTCGCTCTTCGCGCAGTGTTTCCACATGAGTTCGGCAGAGCGTAAGACCCTGCTTGTCGCGGGCGCCGCTGCGGGCATGACGGCGATTTTCGGATCGCCGATTGCGGCGGTGATGCTGGCAGTCGAGCTTCTACTATTCGAATGGAAGCCGAGGAGCTTCATTCCGGTCGCTGTCGCCGCTGCTGTTTCCATAACATGGCGGCCCGTCTACTTTGGCTCAGGGCCGCTGTTTGCGACACATTTCTCCTATGATCTCCCTTGGTGGGGCCTGTTTCTCTGCGCTCTCGTCGGCATAGTCGCGGGGCTGCAGTCCGGGCTGATGACGGTCCTCCTCTATAGGATAGAAGATTTCTTCGAGAAGCTGCCCATCCACTGGATGTGGTGGCCCGCTCTGGGAGGGCTTGCGGTTGGTCTTGGCGGCCTCATCGAGCCGAGAGCGCTGGGCGTCGGGTACGATATCATCGCCGACCTGCTCGCAAACCATTTCGTCGCGCAGGCCATTCTCACCATCCTTCTGGTCAAATCCGGCATTTGGCTGATTGCGCTTTCGTCTGGCACTTCGGGCGGCGTGCTGGCGCCGCTGCTCATTCTTGGCGGCGCGCTGGGTTATCTCGTTGGTCTGTTTCTTCCGGGCGAACCGGGTATCTGGGCACTGCTTGGAATGGCGGCCATGATGGGCGGAACGATGCGTGCGCCGCTGACGGGCATCTTCTTCGCAATCGAAATCACCGGTGATCTCGGGATGGCAATCCCGTTGCTCATCGCAACGATTGCAGCTTACTCGGTGACCGTGCTGATGATGCGACGCTCGATACTGACAGAGAAAATCGCAAGACGTGGCCAGCACATCACGCGCGAATATGCGGTGGATGCGTTCGAACTGACCCGTGCTGCCGAGATCATGATCCGTGACGTCGATACGCTGCCTGCAACCATGAAAATAAGCGAGGTGATCGAGTTCTTCACCAGCCAGGAAACGCACCGCACCTATCCGGTTGTGAAGCCGGATGGCGTGCTGGTCGGTGCCGTTTCGAGAGCCGACATTCTTTTGTGGCAACAGGAAACGCACGGCACGGAAACGTTGGGTAATAAGCTTGCCGAACGTGACGTCGTTGCCGGTCATGAGGAAGATACGGTCGGCGCGATAGCGGACCTTATGCTAGGCGCAAATACCGGACGCGTTGCCATCGTCAACAGTTCGAATGTCCTGATTGGGCTCGTGACGCGGAAAGACCTGTTACACCTGCGTCGCAACCAGCGTGCAGCGGAACTGGAACGGCGGCCTTATCTCAGAAGCGCTTGATAATGGCCTGATTGACGTGGACCGGCTGGAAGATAGCTCCGCTTCTGGCCGGTTCGCCGCCCTTCGTGGTCTCGCTCGTCGCGATAAGAATGACGAGGCTGATCGCCACCATAAGTGCATTTTTTATTCTGGAGCGACCGTGGCGCTCATCCACGTTAGGGGTGGTCATTTCGCTTCTCCAGCAACCCGTTCATGAGAAGATCGAGATGGGCGTTGAGAAAGGCTTCGACATCCATTTTCTTGCGGTCGTCGAAGATGATGCGCAACACGGCAAGCGTCATCAAAGGAGCCATGACCAGTTCGGGGAAAACGACACTGTCGCTTCTGAACTCTCCAGCCTTCACGCCTTCGTCAACAAGCTCGGTTATCATTTTCATCAAGGGCTGAATCACGTCCCGATCATGTCTTTCGACGATATCGGGAAACTTCTGACCTTCGGAAATGACGAGCTTGAGAACCTCACGGTTCTGGTTGTCGCTGGCCAGATATCCGTACAGTGCCTCAAGCAGTGATTTCAGTCTCTGGGCAGGCGTGCCGTGATAGGTATCTGCGTGCTTTACGATGTCTGCAAAGGATGTCGAGCCATGACGTATCGTTGCCTCGAACAGAACTTCCTTGGTTTCAAAATACACATAGACCGTGCCTTTGGTGACACCCACATGTTCTGCAATGTCCTCTACGCGCGTTGCGGCGTAGCCGTTCTTCACGAATTCGGTGAATGCCGCGTCCAGAATTTGCCCCGGGCGCAGCTGCTTCTGTTCGGCGCGTGTCAGCTTCACTTTTCCGCGCTTCATCGGGCAATTCTTGAACATTGATATTCCAGCATTTCGTTCATTCCAATTTAACCAGTCCTGAAGTTATCATTGACTTTCCAGTCAGTCAAATATACGCATTCAGAATATTTCGATGATAAGGTCTGACCATGAAGCACATTGTTAGCGTCCTCCTAATCGCGAGCGCCGGTTTTCTGACCTCGTGTAGCCAGCAGGAAGGTGGGGGAGAGGCGGAGCCTCGCCATGTCCGTGTCGTGACGGTCGAGAGCAAGCAGCTGGTTTCGGGCGGCGCCGTCACTGGCGAAATACAGGCGCGCGTGCAGTCCGATCTTTCCTTCCGGGTGGGTGGCAAGATTGTGGAGCGCACGGTTGACGTCGGAGATCACGTCAAGGCCGGGCAGGTTCTTGCGCGGATAGATGCCGAAGAGCAGGAGGCCGATCTTGCCGTTGCTCAGGCAAATCTCGAAGCTGCGGTTGCGCAGCGCATTCAGGCGGAACTGGCTTTCAGCCGTCAGCAAAAGCTGTTCGATACGCAGGTGACGACCCGTTCATCGCTCGATCAGGCGCAGGAAGCGCTTTCCACGGCGCAAGGCAGCGAGGCTTCCGCTGAAGCTCAGTTGGGGACCGCTCAAGACACGCTTTCCTACACGGAACTGAGGGCAGAGCAGGATGGCGTGATCACTGCGCGCAATGCCGAAGTCGGGCAGGTGGCGCAGGCGGCTTCCGCTATTTTCACGCTGGCGCAGGACGGACCGCGAGATGCGATTTTCGAAGTGGTGGAAACGCTCTTCCTCGGGCGCCCGATTCAGCCGGATGTCCAGATAACGCTGCTGCTGGATCCGACGCGCGAGGTGACGGCACAGGTGCGGGAAGTATCTCCGACAATCGATTCCTCCACCGGAACGGTGAAGGTGAAGGTGGGGCTGGCAGCCGATGTGCCCATGCCGCTCGGCGCCGCCGTCAAGGGCGCATTCAAATATGAGCCGCAATCCGCCATGGAGCTGCCTTGGTCTGCCATGTCCGCAACAGATGGAAAACCAGCTGTTTGGGTTGTCGATCCTGCAACGTCCAAAGCTACCTTGCGTGAGATCGAAGTCGATGAATATGAAACAGGAAATTTCATTGTGAAGCAGGGCCTGAAAGAGGGTGAGGTCGTCGTGGTCGAGGGTGCGAAATTCCTTCGTCCCGATGAAAAGGTGGCATTCGAGAAGGTGGCCTCACGATGATCCGAGCAAATATTGCATATATTCTTCTCACCGGCCTGCTGCTCACCGCATGCAGCAAGGATGATTCCGAAGAGCAGATCCCCCCGCGCCCGGTTCTGTCGGTCGTCGCTAAAGAAGTTCCGGCGCAATCGTTGAGCCTTGCTGGAACCGTATCTCCGCGCTTCGAAGCTGAACTGGGTTTCCGCACGCTTGGGCGGCTGACATCGCGCACCGTAAGCGTCGGCGATCTCGTAAAGCAGGGCGAAGTCATCGCCACCATCGATCCGACGGCGCTTGAACTTGCGGTTCGCAGTTCTCAATCCGATCTTTCCAACGCGCAGGCCCAGCTTCGGAATGCGCAGAGCACCCAGCAGCGCCAATTGCAGCTTGCTGAAACACGCTCGGGAACGCGTGCCGCACTCGAAGAGGCGGAGCAGGGGTTGAAGACAGCCGTCGCCTCCGTTGCCCGCGCGCAGGCCAACCTCGATAAAGCCAACGAGCAGCTGGGTTATGCGCAACTCCACGCCGAGTTCGATGGTGTCGTGACGGCAACTTCCGCGGAGCTCGGTCAGATCGTGACCGTGGGTCAGGTTGTGGTAACGATTGCAAAGCCTGACGAGCGCGATGCGGTCATCGACGTTCCGCAGACGGTGGCCGAACAATTGAAACTCGGCATGCCCTTCGAAGTCGCTCTGCAGCTTGACCCTTCCGTTCGCGTGCCCGGAACGGTGCGTGAAATTGCGCCGCAGGCCGATACGGTAACGCGCACGCGCAGAACGAAGATCGCGCTGAACAATCCCGGCGATGCCTTCCGACTTGGTGCGGTGATTACAGCATCAGCCAGCATTGCCACGGCGCCGAGCCTGATGCTGCCCGCGACCGCGATCCGCACCCGCGACAACCAGACCGCCGTCTGGATCGTCGATGAGGCCGCAGCGAAGGTGAAGCTTCGTCCCGTTGTCGTTGATGGTGAACCCAACCCGTATGGTTTCGTGGTCATCAAGGAGGGCGTCTCTGCCGGGGAGCGGGTCGTCGTGGCCGGTGTCAATAAGCTTGAGGACGGTCAGTCCATTCGTATCGATCAGGAGCTCGCAAAGTGAAAAAGTTCAATCTCTCTGACTGGGCGTTGGAGCACCGCTCGCTGATCTGGTATTTCATGATCGTCTTCATTATTGCGGGCGTTTTTTCCTACCTCAATCTGGGTCGCGAAGAAGACCCCAATTTCACCATCAAGACCATGGTCATCTCCGCCAGCTGGCCGGGCGCCACGGCAGAGGAAGTCAGCCGACAGGTTACCGACCGTATCGAAAAGAAGCTGCAGGAACTGGAATCGCTCGATTATACCCGCAGTGAAACCACGGCTGGGCAGACCACAGTATTTCTCGAGCTCTTGGCAACAACCAAGGCAAAGGATGTTGAGCCGACATGGCGCCGCGTTCGCAACATGATTGCGGATATCCAGGCGGATTTCCCATCCGGTGTTCAGGGGCCGTTCTTCAACGACCGTTTTGGCGATGTTTACGGCAATATCTTCGCCTTCACCAGCGATGGCCTTTCGCAACGCCAGCTGAGGGATCTGGTCGAGGATGCACGCTCGAAAATCCTGACAATCGATAATGTCGGCAAGGTCGATATCATCGGCGCGCAGGACGAGGCGATCTATCTCGAATTCTCGACACGCAAGATTGCGGCCCTCGGCATTGATCGACAGTCCATCATCTCCACCCTGCAGGCGCAGAATGCGGTCACGCAATCCGGTTTCGTGACGGCCGGGCCGGAGCGCATAGCCATCCGGGTGGGCGGCCAGTTCGCCTCCGAGAATACGCTTGAATCCATCAATTTGCGGGTCAATGATCGCTTCTTCCCGCTGACCGATGTGGCGACGATCCGCCGTGGCTATGTCGATCCACCGAAGGCTCTTTTCCGCTACAACGGCATGCCCGCAATCGGCCTTGCCATCGGCATGCGGTCTGGTGCCAACCTGCTTCATTTTGGCGAAGACATCGACCAGCATATCAAAGCGATTGTGGCCGATCTTCCCATCGGCGTGGACGTGAACCGCGTTTCGGACCAGCCAGCGGTGGTTGATGAGGCCGTCTCGGGCTTTACGCATGCCCTCTTCGAAGCTGTCGCCATCGTTCTCGTCATCAGCTTCATCAGTCTGGGCTTGAGAGCCGGTCTGGTGGTGGCCGTTTCCATCCCGCTCGTGCTGGCGATAACCTTCGTCTACATGGAATATGCCGGCATTTCGCTTCAGCGTATCTCGCTTGGCGCACTCATCATCGCGCTCGGGCTTCTGGTCGATGATGCGATGATCGCGGTGGAAATGATGGTGGCGCGGCTGGAGGCGGGGGATACCTTAAGAAAAGCCGCGACCTATGTTTACACGTCCACGGCATTTCCCATGCTCACCGGCACTCTGGTTACCGTCTCAGGCTTTATTCCGATTGGCCTGAACAGCAGTGCGGCAGGTGAATTCACCTTCACCCTTTTCGTCGTCATTGCCGTGTCTCTGCTGGTATCGTGGATCGTGGCCGTTCTGTTCACGCCGCTTCTGGGTGTGGTCATGCTGCCAAAGGAGATGAAGAGTCATCACGAGAAAAAGGGCAGGTTTGCATCGGTCTTCTCGTGGTTGCTCAAACTCGCCATGCGCTGGCGCTGGATCACCATATTGTTGACCGTTGCCGTCTTCGGCGTCTCCGTTAGCGGTATGAGCCTCGTTCAGCAACAGTTCTTCCCCAACTCCGACCGGCCTGAACTGATCGTGGACTGGAACCTGCCGCAGAACAGTTCGATTGCCGAAACCAACCGGCAGATGGCGCAGTTCGAGCGCGAGAAGCTGGCGAACAACCCCGATGTAGACCACTGGACGACTTATGTCGGTCAGGGTGCCCCGCGCTTCATTCTGTCTTTCGATGTGCAAAGCCAGAATGTCTTCTTCGGTCAGACGGTTATCGTGACGAAGAATCTCGAGGCCCGCGACCGTGTCAGAGCTGATTTCCAGAAGTATCTGAACACGACCTTCCCCGGCACGGATGCCTTCGTGAAACTGCTGGATATCGGCCCGCCCGTCGGCAAGCCCGTCCAGTATCGTATCAGTGGCCCGGATATCCAGAAGGTGCGCGATATTTCCCAGCGCTTCGCAACAATCGTTGGAAAGCATCCGCTGCTGACCAATATGATCTACGATTGGAACGAGCCGTCACGCGTGGTGAAGGTCGATGTGTTGCAGGACAAGGCCCGTCAGCTCGGTGTAACCTCCGAGGATATCGCGACTGTTCTCAACAGCGTCGTGGAGGGTTCCAGCGCAACCCAGGTTCGTGATGACATCTATCTCATCGATGTCATCGGACGTGCGGATGACGCTGATCGTGGGTCCATCGAAACGCTGCAAAATCTGCAGATTCCGGGCTCCAACGGCAAGCTCATCCCACTTTCGGCCGTGGCGAACCTGCGTTACGATGTGGAGCAGTCCATGATTGCATCCCGCAACCGTATCCCGACGATCACGCTGAAAGCTGCGGTCACCGGTTCCACGCAGCCCGCGACGATCGTAACCCAGCTGAAGCCGGACGTGGATCAGTTCATCAAGTCGCTGCCACCCGGCTATAAGATCGAAAATGGTGGTTCCGTCGAATCCAGTGCAGAGGCTCAAGGCCCTATCGCTGCCGTCGCGCCCCTGATGCTGTTTGCCATGGCAACGATCCTGATGATCCAGTTGCAAAGCTTCAGCAGACTGTTCCTCGTCTTCGCCGTTGCGCCCACAGCGCTGATCGGCGTGGTTGCGGCACTGCTGCTCAGCAATGCCCCGATGGGCTTCGTCGCCATTCTCGGCATCCTCGCCCTGATCGGAATTCTCATTAGAAATTCGGTCATCCTCGTCGTGCAGATCGAGCATCTGAGACAGGAGGGCGTTGCAGCCTGGCAGGCAGTCATAGAGGCAACGGAACACCGAATGCGTCCCATCATGCTGACCGCCGCTGCCGCGACACTCGCGCTCATCCCAATCTCCCGCGAAGTCTTCTGGGGCCCGATGGCCTACGCAATGATGGGCGGCATCGTGGTCGGCACGGTTCTAACCCTGTTGTTCCTGCCCGCGCTCTACGTGGCGTGGTTCCGGATCAAGCCGGAAGACGAAGCCCGGCAACCCGAAGAGGGCAAACTCGCCTAAAAGCAAAAAATCTGCCGCCTCCAGAGGCGGCAGATTTCATTCATGAGGTCGAAAGTTTAAGGTAACTGATGACCATCCCAATGCGGACAAGGTTAGGCTTGCGCGACTATAACTGCATCCCGTTATTGGGCACGTTTTTGGATAAGAATTCTGTGGCCTGATTTTATAATATGGCGGAGAGGGTGGGACTCTTCCCCAATTGCACCGAATCCAAGGGTTTCTGGCAACGCACTGACAGACAAGCCCGATTTCGATACCTGGAGCGATACATTGAACGATACATTTTGGCAAGTCGACGATTTCGGCCTTTGCCGATGCCTGTGTCGAACACCGCAACATGGAGTATCCTCGTACCCCTCCTGCTCAGACCGGTGGCTCTCCTCGATTGCCCAGAGCTGCAATGACCTGGGGCGGATGCCACTTTCCCTTGGCCATTCTGGAGCGCACGACAGATGCATGCTTGGTCGCATCCAGAGGGTGCTTTGTCTTGTGGCGGGTTGCGTTACAGAAAAGGCATGCGGCGACGATGTTGGCCGCGACGTCCTCGCCGCCATTGCATCTCGCATTCAGGTGTTCAGCTGTGCATTGAAATCGCTTCGTCAAACCCGGCGGCATTCCATAGCGACTCATGAACTCTTTCGGTGACGCGTCCCACATCGGCAGCTGGCAGTAATAGCAGCGCCAGCCCTGTTCAAGAGCAGCTTGATTTCTGAGATTCTTGATCGCCTTTGTTGATGGCATGGGTTCACGTCCTTTGCTTCATTGCTGAAGCGGACGTGCAGTGGCCGGGAAAACAGCCACCCCTCAGTTGGGAGGAGAAACCTCGCACAAGACGACGTATGCGTAATACGTCACTCCGCAGTCTTTGAACGGTACGAGCGCCGATCGGACGCCTCGCTGACGAGTCGGTAGAAAACTCCAAGTAAGCGAAATCGCTCACCTCCATCCGTCCGTCAGCTTAGCAGAAGTCGCGGGTTGATCAACAGTCACATTGGGACTTCCCGATCGGGATGAAAATACCACAATCGGCAAAAATCTTCCTTTTCGGTAAGTGCATCTGGATTCTTAATTATTCTTCCTTTACGGTAAGAGTAAAATCGCAGGGAGGTCATAATGATCCGTTCAGCGGCAGAATTCGGCGCGCTTGTTCGAGAATACCGAAAGAAGCAGGGATGGACGCAAACCCAGCTCGCTGAGCGCTGTGGCACCGGGGAACGCTTCATCGTCGATCTAGAAAACGGCAAGCCAAGCTGTCAGCTCGAGAAATCCCTGATCGCGGCCAGAACAGTTGGACTTAACCTCGGCGACCTGAATTCGATCTCGTCCTTGCCGATTCCGGCAGCCGATGACGACCTCGACTACCTGCCGCGCTTTTCCTGATCGGATACGACCTTGACGACCATCTACTACGAGAACTGGTCTGTTGCGCACTTATCGCATCAGGACGGCCTCTCTCTGTCATATGATGCAGAGTGGGAGAAGCGGTCCTCAGCCTTCCCATTGTCGCTTACGATGCCAGTGCGCGCAGGCAGCTATGGGTCCGAACGGGTCATGCCTTGGCTCGCGAACCTGCTGCCGGAAACCCATCTCTCCGAAATTGGCCAGCAGCTCAAGGTGTCGCCCCAGGACGTAATCGGTCTCCTGCTTCGTGTCGGCCGCGATACGGCAGGTGCCTTCTCGATCGGTGAGCCGCGACGGGAGGGAAATAATTTCCGCCTCGTCGATGACGAGCGAGCACTTGAGCGCATCATCAACGAACTGCCGGAGCGGCCATTCCTGATCGGTGAGCGGGGCGTCTCGATGTCGCTTGCAGGCGTCCAGGACAAGCTCCCCGTCTACATCGATTACGAGGGGCGGATCGGCATACCGGTTGACGGCACCCCTTCGACCCACATCCTGAAGCCCGACATCAAACGTCTTGCGGGGAGCGTCACCAATGAAGCGTTCTGCATGATCCTCGCAAGGCTCTGCGGGCTGGACGTTGCCGAAGTGACAATGGGCCGGGCAGGAACACGGGACTATCTTCTCGTGCGCCGCTATGACCGGGTTGCCGACCGCCAAGGTGTCACCCGCCGCATACACCAAGAAGACTTCTGCCAGCTGCTCGGACTGTTCCCGGCAGAGAAGTATGAGCAAACCGGTCTCGGTCGGCGTGGCGGCGCATCTCTGCCGCAGATGTTCGAAGCCTTGGCGCGCCTTGTCTCGCCAGCCGAACGCATTCGTCTGCTCGACGCGGTGATCTTCAACATCCTGATCTGCAACTCGGACTCGCACGCGAAAAACTACTCGGTGCTTGTCGGCGCGTCCGGCACAGCGAGACTCGCGCCGCTCTACGATCTGATGTGCGCGTCACCCTACAAGCAGGTCGATCAATCTCTGCCCCAGCAACTGGCCGGCAAGCGCAACGCCGACGAGCTGCACAGGAAGGACTGGCGTCAGTTCGCCGCCGATGTCGGGCTCAGTCCCGCTGCCGTAACAAGGCGCGTCGTGGAGCTCGCCGCTCTGGTCGCGACCAAGGCAGACGAGGCACTTGAACAGGTCCAGTCGCACCCGATTTCAAATCGCGAACTTGCGTCCAGCCTCGTCTTTCTCATCAGGAAGAGATGTAGGCGGATCGAGCGGCAGATTTCGGCCTGAACCCAGTGGTCTGAAGTCGATCAATACACTTTATGAGTGTGTATGTTTTGCCGGCAAAAAATTTTTTCTGAAATTTTCAGTCATTGAAAACACTGGCGGAATCGCGAAGAAAATCGGGAAAAATGGATATTTACGGCGTTATTTCAGTAGCTTATCGATGTAGGTTGTAACACCTTTCTTAATCTCATGTCATCATAATCTTACGGTCGCTTATGAAGATCGGATGAAAACGGAGACAAGAGACATATGGCGAAGTACACTCATAGGGAGAAGTCGTCGGTCGAAGAGGCCAGTCCGGGTACCACTCTCAGCGCGGCACAGCAGGACGAACTGAAATGGCTCCGAGATGCCTTTCGGTCGCTCGGGCGTCGCACGACGGAGGAGGCCTATGACATTGGCGATTACCTCTCGCGCGCAAAATCCATTCTCCCTGAGAAGGCGCTCGGCGCGTGGGTTAAGGCGGTGTGCAAGTTCACACCAAAGACCGGCCGAAACTACATGGCAGTCCATAACAACCTGATGGATTATAAGGAGCGGTTGGTGTCGATGGCTGTCGCCCCGACGTTCCTGTTCGTGCTGGCCCATGCCGAACAGTCGGACGTCGAGCGTGTCATCACGGCGATCGAGAACGGCGAAAACCTGACCGTGGCTCAGATCAAGACAATGGTCGGTATCCGGACAAAGCGCGGAGATACCCGTAGTAACGACGATCTTAATGTCGGTGGTCTCGCCGGGTTGCGGAAAGCTGCCGAGTTGAAGACGACGCAGGACGTCGGTCAGTTTCACGGTCTTATGTCGGCAGTCCTCAAGCGGGTCGAAAAGGCCATGGAGCCAATTGCCAAAGGGCGAGCGGTGAAGAAGGGGGAGCTCCAGGACGCGATCGTCTACGATTGCCGTCACGCCCACGACCTTCTCAACAGCATTGCGGCACCGATGAAAGCGGAGATGATCGCAAGTGTGAATTGGCGGCCGGCACGTCTTCCGGAGGGCAGTGCATGGCGCAAGGTTCAAGCTTTGCTGCATCGTATGGGCGGGGTTGACGGTTGGCCCGATCGCACCGAGTTCGTTGACTGGCTTCAAGGTGAGGTCGTGCCGCTACTGCGTTTCGTGGTCCACGGGGAGGCGTTGCCCTCTACTGAGAATGACGTGGCGGTCGTTGACAAGCGTGACCTTGCGCAGCCGGAGTCGGCAAAGCCGAGCGTGCGGGAGCGAAAGGGGCCGGAGGTGGCGCTGGCGCAGATCAACAGATTGTTCAATGGCATGAGCGCGCCGAAGCGGACAGCCAAGGCGAGGAGGAAAATAACCGCTGGAGCAGCCGTTCCAGCGTAACGTCCAGACAGCCGTACCCATGGCCCCGCCCGCGCGGGGCTATTTTTCTGACCGGTGGTCGCCGTGTATCCCGTTAACCATACCGGTGCTCTTTGTTCCGGGTGTGTTCCAACTGGGTTGCCGGATGTGAAACTCCGGGTTATGTCGACAGTGTCAGCAGAAACTGAATATCTGCAGGCACTTAGCGGCCCCCGTAGGTGCTACCAACACCTCACGAGGGCCTGACCCGCAACCTTCTAGTGAAAGGCATTGGGCTATGTTGACCCTTACCTGCTTTGCTTCCGAACGGGAAGCTTTCTTGTCCCCCGACCCTGTTGATGGCTGCATGTTGCCACGGGCAGCTGTTGGTATCGTCGTTTTTGATGTGCCTGCGCACCGTCGATGAACTGAGCCAATCAACCGATTGTCCCTTTTCTTGGACCCGGCTTCGTCTGAGGCTGGCCGGCCACCGGATGCGGAAATGATTTCCGGATCGGACGCCGTGGGTTCGAGGTTCGCGGGCTGATCGCTACCGTCAGCAGGAGCAATATAATGACGACCATTCTATCAGGCGCGTCTGGCGCGCCAGCCTATTCGCATGCCGTCAATTTCGACGCCCTTCAATCGCGCTTCGATATCCTTATCGACGAACTGTCTACGCAGCCCTTTTCCGCCAGCGCGCTTTCCGACGCGCTTGTCGGAGGGGTCAATGAAGCCGCTGCAATCCTGCGTGCCATTCCTATCCAGGAGGGAAGGCTGCTTGAGCGTGGCATCGGAATCATTGCTAGTCTCAATCCTGATCTTGTCGTTCTGGCGCATAATCTGCGGCTACCGGTTACCAAGACCGCCCTTGAACTCGTCGAGAAAAACGATCCAAAGCATTTCCGGTCTCTGACCCTCGACGCCGATACCGGTGGGCGTAAGACCTACACGCCGGACCTGATCCTGTTGAACAGGAAAACGAAGCTCGCCCACGTCATCGACGTCAAGCGCAGCCTCGGCTCTTACGAAGTCTCCCGCATCAACGAACTGAAGAGTCGGATGTTGGCCGCCGCCCTCGTCGTACCCGATCTTCTCTACCGAGAGCATCGTCGGCTGGTGGTGGAGGAGGTCCGTGTCGTGATCCTGAATGCGGAGAACCAACGCTCCGACATTGACGGCGGCGTCTGGCCACTGCGCGATCTCGATCATCTCCTCGAGGTCGCCGATGCAGGCAAGGCAATCGGAATGTTGCGCGAGCGCTTCCATGGGAGGATCGACTACAACTGGAGAATGGCAAGGGGCGGTTACACTCGACCAGCGGAATCGCCCCGCATTGATGATATTACCGCTGACGCCCCGCAGGACGGGTTGTCGGGACCGGTAGAAGTCAGGTCGAATGAATGTAAGGTCGAATACGGCCACATCCGTGTTGGTTTTGCCCGTAGCCCTCGAACGGGTACGGGCTGAGCGGCCAGCCCAACCTTCCTTCCGATATCCTCATCATTCACGCCGAACCTATGTTCGGCGACAGGAGACGTCCGCCATGCGCCGACCTACCTCAAACATTATTCCGTTTCCGGGCACCCCCACAGAAGACCGAGATTTTACATCGGTCACGAACGACCGATCAAAGAGATTGGAGACATTCAAGGCCGCTGCCAAACAGCGTGCGACCTCACAGTCGCAGGTCATCCCCAAGGCCTTTGCAAGGTGTTCCGCGACGGCCTCTGCCTCGCCTGATTCAGCCATTGTTGCCCAGGTCGTGATTGGCTTTGCTCGACGCAAGGGTGTTGCCATGACCAGCATCCCCCAAACGTTTCGACAGCAGCTGCTTGCGTTGTGTGAAGCGGGCGATCCAACGGCGTTGATGCTACGGGACTGGCTCGGTGGCAATCGAGAGTTCATGCCTGATGAAATCGGGGAGGGCGCGTGATGGAGACCCTGACCGATCGTATGACCCGCTACCTTATGGCTCGTGTTCAACGGCTTGCAATTCTTGATCTCTATGAGCGTGCAGCGGTCGTGGGGCTTCTGGAGCAGGCTTTTATCATCGAAGGGGATGAACAGTCCGGCACGGTCTGGCGTGTGCCAGAGCATTCTCTGCATCTCCTCCGTTCCGAACCGGTGAAGCTTCATACTGAGTTAGGACGACGTCTTCGCAGAGCAACTTACAAAACACCGACCTTTGATGTTCACGGACAAGACTTTGCTGAACCGGCCGTCGGAAACGTTCGCTCGGCAACGAAGCGAAGGAGCAAGCAGGATACATCGGCAACAGCCACGCGCGAAGTGTCCGTCCCTGCGTGTCGCCATGAGTTCCTGGCACAGCTTCGCAAGCATATTGCGCCGCCAAGCGTAGCCCACGTTGCTATCGCTTTACTGGTGGCGCGTGCCGTTGGTTCAAGCGTTCCCGATCTGTCGTCGATTTCGACGGTCCTCCGAAACGCAGGGGCTTTCGTCCTGATCAAAGCACCGGTCGAACGATTTGAGCGGCGGTTCGCTCTGATGCTCGAAGATGGATTGATCCTGCCGTACTGGGCAAAGCTCGATGAAGTTTATCGCAGCAGTTCCGTTTGGGAAGGCTCTGGTGATCGCCGTCGAAAGAGGCCACGCAAGACGATCAAGACACTTTCAGGGACAGACGTCCGAAAGGCGGTTGAACGGTCGTTGAGCAAGTCTCTCGTTGATGTCCTGCTCGAACGCTCGGCCCCGGTGGTTCTTGCCGATGAGACAGAGACCGCCCTTCCGTCCTTCGTCTCGATGACGGCCGACCTCGTGCTGGAGACGGCTGGTCTTGATCATGAGATGCTTGCGGAGCTTCTGCACATCTGTTGCGGCATCGCGCCAAAGCAGTCCCTGCAGCAGCTGGAAAAGGCGGCCCTTGATCTCAAGGGTCTGTCAATCGACGCGCTTGCACTAGCGGTTCGACCCGGACGTGGCCTGGAGCAAATCCTGTCTATCCTCGAGATTCTTGGTACGCAGGCGCGTGCCTCCAGCAAGTCTGATGATAACGACGATAGCCGCGGCTCTCGGCGTGTCGGTGACCGGTCAGGGCGAGCAAAGGTCAAGAGCCTCCGTTCAGATGGTGACAGCGATGATCCTTCCGCCACCCTGGATGGTATCGACATCGTTCAGCCTGAAAAGCTCGTGGAGACCTCCGATGAAGAGCCGAGCGTCGTTGCCGATCTGGGTCAGACTGCCATCGACCGCAATCTCGTAGGTCAGCTCCGTGTCGAAACACTATCGGGTTACGGCGAGGCGCGGGAATGGGCTTTCGACCTCAAGGCAGACCTTTCGCTCTGGCGCGAGGGTGAATTGGCCTGGAATGAGATGAGTACGAAACTCATCCTGTCCGGGCCGCCCGGTACCGGCAAGACAACCTATGCCCGCGCTTTATGCAACACGTTGCAGGTGCCGCTGCTCGTAACCTCCGTAGCGTCATGGCTTGAGCCGGGTTACCTTGGCGATGTTCTCAAGCGCATGACCAGGGATTTTGAATTGGCGCGCAAGAACGCACCGGTCATTTTGTTTATCGATGAAATCGACAACATCGGAAGTCGCTTTGGTGGGAACCGGGAGCAGCACGACGACTATTGGCGATCTCTGATCAACCGTTTGCTCGAACTCCTCGACGGAACCACCAAGACCGACGGCGTCATCGTTGTGGCAGCGACGAACCTTCCCGAGAAGATTGATCCAGCCCTTCTGAGGTCGGGCCGATTGGAAAAACACGTCGCGATCCCCATGCCGGATACGGAAGGTTTGATCGACATTCTGGCTTATCATCTTGGCGCTGATCTTACCGATGTGTTGGCCAGTGCGCCACCGACGGAAACGACTGCAGGCCTGCGACCTGGGAACCTTATTGAAGGTGGTGACGACACACTTAACACGATTATTTCGGGAGCTCCCAAAGATGTCTGAGGCAATCCATATGATCGCGACTGAGCAGCGATCCATCCTTCAGCGACTGGCACTCTTGGCGACAGGCAGCACCGGAGCCGATGTCGAGCGCCTTGTTCGTGACGTTCGGCGCAAAAGCAGAGGGCAACGGCGGCCATTGACCTTTATCGATATCGAGCAAGCTTTGCTCGCCGATCAGCCACGACTATCCGATGATTTGCGGTGGCGGATCGCCATTCACGAGGTCGGTCATGCAATCGCATTCTCGGACACAGGCATCGCCGAGGTCATTACCGTTAGCATCGGGATCGGTGGAATGGGGCAGGTCATCAGTCGCCAGCATCAACACCTTGAACAAACCGAAACTTGGTTGATGCGCAAGGTGGCCTGCATGCTTGCAGGACGAACGGCGGAACTGCTGATCTTTGGCGATACAGTTGCCGGAGCAGGGGGCTATGACGACAGCGATCTCGCCATGGCAACCGACCACGCGGTAGCTGCCGAGACTCGCCTCGGGTTTTCCGATGAACAACCGCTGCTGTACCGGTCAGCGGCTGTAACTATCAACGCGCTAGGCCTCGACAAGCACTTGGCGGATCGCGTCAATGCCCGGTTGGTGGCCGCCGAAGCGATGGCCCGAGACCTGCTGGGACGCCAACGCGAAGCTTTGATCGCCATCGCCGATCGGCTGAAGGATGTCGGGGTGATGACCGGCGAGGAGTTTACGAGGCTTCTGGGGACAAACAACCGACCCGAAAACTTATGATAATATTCGGACTGGCACCGAAACCACGATTCCTACCGGCGCCACTCCGATTCCCAATTCCCGAATCCCGATTCCGAAATCGCAGAGATCGATTCCCATTCAGGAAATTGCGATTCTAGCGCGTGCCGCGACAGCGTTTGGCGGGTTGGGTAACCCGCCGTCTCGATGCGTTATCCCGATCTGGCTGCAAGTGGTTTTACGTTCACGCACTTCGGCTCACGCCAGATGAAAGTATGGACACCGTCTTCTACGTTTCAGGCAATTTGAAACACATCATCTCAATTTACCCTTCCGCGATTCCAAACCCAGTGTTGTCGTAGCCAATGTCTCCATCTCCGATTCCTGTGCAAACCGAGTTTGCGCAGTGCCGGTCGATGGACTGACGATCCAGCATTCCGCTCCGGAATGTCAACGTGGGCGACCAAGCTTGTTTCTTGCATAGCCGGTATGGACGCTCAAGCTCCAAACCAAGGAGACAATGCAATGGCCAGGAAATCGAAGAAGCAGCGTAACGCTGATCAGGTCGTGCGTCAGCAGAGAGTCAGGGACGAGGCCAAGGCTCGACGCCGACCGTCTCGGGATGATCTGGCGAGGATGCTGTTATGGCAAATGATCACTGCGGCTCAACGCCGGAAAGATGCCCGGCTTGCTCTCGACAAGCTGTCCGAGGCTATCGTCGCAGACCTCGAACGCCAAGGCTTCGATGTTCGTGAGAGCGAGGACGTATTCGAGGAGCTGGCCGAGCGGTATTCCGATGGCCTCTTTCCGTTCCGGCCGAAATGGTATCTTACTCCTCAACCTACCGTCCCTCTACCACGCTGAGGCGCGTGGGCAGGGCGATAGCTCACATTTCCTCTGACGATTTACAGCATCACTCGCAGACGACGGCGTTCTACCAGTTTTAGACGTCTTCCCCCCATTACTCCTTATAACGGCGTTTGCAGAAGAATCGATAATTAGTAGCCTCAGAGTAATTATTTTTATAATCACGTTTTGAGGTTGATGTTAAGGCCAGACGTGATATTCATCAATCAAGAATTGAGGGAAGCCGTGGCAGACGGTCGGTCATCTGCGGAGCGCCGCACGGAATGGAATAGACTCATGGCAAGCGAAGATCGCTCGGAGTGGGATTCTACACCGTGGCTGGACGCATGCCTGCGAGCTCAAGCCGAATTCCTGGCGCTGGCAACAGGGCTGCCGGTTGCGGAACCAATCGCTGTCAAGGAGCTCTCCGCCGCAGCGTTGTTTAAAAGCCTCGCATACTACGGCCTTTACGGCGATGTGATGGACCGGGCTGAAATCCAGGATATCGAAGGTCATCTCGATGGTCACTTAGGCTTGGCCAAGACCCTGAAGGAAAAAGCCCCCTCCCGATGCGACGACCGGGTGGTTTCCAAGATAATCACCGTTGCCGACGGGCGGCGCAGCATCGAGCGAAGGAACGGCCTGATCGAGCCCCTTGCCCTCGCCATTCTCGGTGGGGTTTCGGAAGGACGCATTCGCAATCTTATGTCCGGGACCAGCGCCGAGATCAGGTCCGTCGACGGGAAAATCCCTGCACCAGACGCTGAACGCTGGTTGCAAGGCCGGGCGGCATTTTGGCCGTCCATATGGAGTGAAGACCCACTTTTAGAAGAGGAGAATGAAATGACTGCAGTGCGAGTACCCCAAGCGTCGGACGGGACCGTCTTCCATCCTGGCCTCAGACGCAGAAGCGGCTACATGGTCGGCGAGAAGGGACAAGAGTTGACCATCGAGAATTATGACGCCGCACTTCGGGCACTGAGCGATATGGATGTGCCTCGCTGGCGTCGGCCAAATTCGCAAGGCAACTGGGGTATTGTGAAGGCGTCAGGGTGGACTGTGTTCACCAGACAAGACCTGAACAACATCAAAGACTGATCAGACCAAATCGCTTCTCATGCGATTTGCAGCTTCTATGCCGACTGCGTAGCGGCATCACCCAATCAACCAGCTTCGATCAACTATTCCAACCCCCCTCCATTCCCTGGAGCGGGAATGCCGACTGCTATTCTTTTTTAGGGAAACCGATATGAAAAACACAGACGTACTTGCCGCCCTCCTCGCCCAGACCCCGGTGAAGACAGCCTCTCTGCCACGTGATCAGCGGGGTATCTATGGCCTGATCGATCACGATCAGCATCTTCGTTACATCGGCTGCACCACGAGGGAGGCTGAGAGTTTTCGCAAGCGCATCCACCAGCGCCATCGAACAGGGTCGGAAACACACAGCCACTACTTTTCCAAGATTTACAACACCGGCAGGATGTATCGCGATCGGTTTACGCAGCAAGGCGATCCCGATGCCAAGATCGCGAAGGACCTTCGTTCTGCATTCATCGCGGAATACTGCCGCGCGGTCTACGTACCCCTTGTGTTGAGCGAGTTCGAAATTATGGCCCTCGAGGCTGCAACGATTGCCATCGCGCGATCGGAGAACATTCTCTGGAATCGAGCAACTACAATGGTATACCCCGAGCCTACGGAACTCGTGGATGCGCTGATTGGGAAGCTAGGATTGTCGCGACGTGAAATCGAAGCGATTGAGCGACAGCGTTTGCGCTTCGACCATCCGGCCACACGCTCAGGACTGCTGGCATCCTGACCAATCAGGTAACATCGCAGGCGGAAATAATTTCCGCCTGCGATGTTACCTGCATAAACATAGTCGAATACCGCAAGCGCTAGATGCATTTCCATCTTTCAGTGGATGCGGAAATAAATTCCGCATCCACATCCGCATCACTTTTCCCCGTCATGCTATCATCCAACTTGGTTGAAAGTGCTCTTTCAACATTTGCATTTGCAGAGGAATTTTCTTTCTAAACGTCAGACCAAAGTACGTCGCCGCCCGTGTACTACCAACATACAGGTACTTCCCATAGAGGTCCGGCTTGGCGTCAACTAACGCATCCATATCGACGAAGAAAGCGGCTTCAAACTCAAGGCCTTTGATATGTTTGATATCAAAGACGCGTACCGTTTCTTTGCTGCCGAGGGATTTTCCATCTTTGCATGCTTCTGCCTTGTAGTTAATCTCAACCAAGGCGGCGTTGAGCGCATGAGTCAGCGGCTCTACTTGATCCTCGCTGTTCACGAGCACTGCAATAGAAGGTAAGCGGCCCTCTCGGATTTCAATTTCCCGCATGCGATCAGCGAGCCAAGCCGCTTTGGCGGAGACGCCTTCCAAGTCCTCGCCCCACACCGGTGCAATCCCTTCGATGTCGTTGAAGTCTGGAAGCGTGACTTCCTCACTATGTCCATCTATCGAGCTGATAGCACCCGCCAATTCAACCAGCTTGCGCGTTTGCCGATAGGAAATCTTCACAGAGTATCGCCTGATCTGGGAGCTAATCCAGTCAAAATCTTTGTCCGTTCGAATTCCCCAATCCGTCAGCCGCTGATTGAAATCACCGCAAACGAAGAATGAGTTAAGCGCGGGATTGGCCAGCTCACGCATGATTGCGAGTTGGATCAACGAGAAGTCCGTGACTTCATCGACGAGGATTTGATTTTTGTAGAGGCCCTTGATGTTGGACAGCGTGCCTTGGCTCGGTTCGAAGTCACGGACTCGATCCAAACTCCGGTTCAGCTCCCGGCCAATCCGAAGCGTAGCAAGTATCAATAGATCGAGTTCACGCCAGCAAATTACCGACGGCGCAGGTGGCCTCTCCAAGTACCACTCGCCAGCTAGTGCTGGGTCTGTTCTGAAGGCTCGAAATTTGACTACGATCGAATGCAATATCACGCGATCAAGTCTCAGAAACTTTCTGATCGCCCTTTGGGTTGTCGATATCTGCGCAAGCTGTTTCAGCTGCTCCGGTGTCGGCAAATTGGCATCGGTGAGCCAATCTGCTATCCTCGCTGCAAAGCTCGTCGAGCCCAGCTTCCTTCCACGAGCCTTCGCATTCGCCAGTGTTCGAAGCACTTTTTCAAACTGAGCAAGGGCCGCGCGCCTGCCTTGCGCTGTTAGCCTCCCGCGATCGTCATCTTCATCGTCGTCAAAGGGCTCATCACTGTCCTCCGGGCTTTCGTCACCACTCAGCTGACGACGAAAGTCTGTAGCTTGCTTGCCAAAATCCGCTAGAAAATTCTGATTATATTTCAGAAGGCGATTCACTAACTGGGTCGGGATTTTGCTGAACTCGCCCCTTAACTGCGTGAGTTGCCGCGTTAATTCTTCACGAATTTGAAGCATATCCTCGATGATGCGGGCGTCGATACCACCTCTTCGAGCCGCCAGAATATTGGCGATCTTTATACCCAATTCCACGATCTCTGGGCTTGAGGAGCGTTGGAGCGCCGAGGCCTCCCCGTTCAACTCTTCCGCCAAAGCGTTCCAGAAATAGGATATGAAGCTGTCATACCAAACTGCGTCATCGGGTGAACGGGGTTTGTCGACCAGGTATCGCGAATTTTCATCTCGCAATACAAACAGGCCCCGCTTGCTGGTGGTGTTCAACAGATCAAGATGCTCCCGAGCGATCTGGTCACGATACTCATCCCATGTCTTGATGTTCTCATCAGTCGCGGGAATTCCTTCATTGTTAAAATTCCTCGTCACATATTGCTTCAAGAGCTCGGTGGGCGAAAACATCATCCAGCTGCGAGCATGGTCCGAAAGCGGGGCCGCGATCTCGATGGCAGATCGCTCTGCCTCACTCAGCGATCCTTCGCTGAGATCGACCTTCTGACCGAGGCGACGGATCAGAGTTGTCGTCTTACCGGTACCCGGCGGCCCAGAAAGAAACAGCTGCGTATTGATCGGCAAGCGGTAGATTTCATCCTGATACTCATCGACAAGCCGTTCTTGACGGAGCGCGAAGCCCTCCACGCGTGGTCGGCTGATGCCTTCTATCAGACGGTGTTCCTCATCTTCCTCGGCCAACAGCTTGGCCAGCAAGTCGATCTCTTCCTCGTCAACTCCGTCGGGGTCGACGATGGACCCACCAAGCCATTGTCTGAGCGACGGAATGGTCACATTGCCATAGCCGTCCATGGATATGATCGTGTCGAAAGAGTCCCAGTCGCCCTGCTTCCTTCTCGGATAAATTTTGGTGACAGACTTGATCAGGACGTCCTGTTCCTTGCCGCCCACTTTGAGTGGGAACTCAGTCCCAGGTCGCCTTGACGCAATCCTTCCAGCTTCCGCATTCAGGCTTGCAATTTTCCAGCCAGTGCCAGCAGGAGCCGCAGCCGGCGCGATAAAAATCGCGCCCGGATTTCCGTCCTCGTCTTCATACTCAACGCGTGCAAGAATCGGCTCCGACCTCAACCGTTCGAGGTCGCCTTTGTTAGCCGCGCGAATTTCACCAAGAGAGGTCCCTTGCTTAGGGCTGGTGAAAATATTTCCAGATGCAAGATGGGGGCTGGCAGACCTAAAACCTGATAGCTCGCTTTCAACTTTTTCAGCGACAACTTCCAGGCAATCAATGGAATCGTTTGCCGATTTAGCAATGATTTCGCTGCGATCTTCCATACGTAAATTAACTCCCCCAAAATATTTTGTTTGTCGTGCCACAGCTGTGTCTTGAGCGCGCGCCTGAATAGAGGCCACTGCTGTATGCCGCTCCCGTAACACTCAGAGTACCGGGAGCCGCAGTTGTTCGTCGCGATCAAGCCACGCCCCTAAACGTGGTCGAACACATCCTCGAGCTTGGTTGCCTGGACGTATTTGGCCGGATTGTTATCGCGCACCAAGGCCTGGAAATGCGCCTCACCACAGGCGATCTTCGCCGCCTCCTGATCACGGAGATCGTCGGTGAACAGGCTGTCTTTCGTTTCGACAACGAAATACAGCCGCTCCCGTCCATCGACCTCTAGCAGAACGGCCCAGTCCGGGTTGTAGGTACCAAGCGGCGTCGGAATCTTGAACCAGCCCGGAAGCTTCGCATAGACCTTCACGGCATCGTTCTTTTCCATCTGCTCGGCGAAGGTTCGCTCCACGCCCGCAGAGTCGTGAATGACATGCTCGTAAACCGACTTCTGGGTGTTGGTCAGCATGTTCTTCAGATAGCCGGTCAGCTCTTCTCGCTCGAACAGTTCCTGAGCGTAGAAGTCCTGGTCACCAATCCGTTGGTACTTGATGCCGTCCACCAGGGCCAAGCGCTTCGTACGATTGATGATGTCAGCCGCCAGTTCGATGAACGCCTGAGGGTTTCTCTTGAAGTCCGAAAGCCGGCCGCTTTCGATCAGGATCGTCACGAGACTGCGCCGCGTGAGCTGTGTCCGGTCCTGGAGATCGGTCAACAGGTCGGGAAGTACGATGTCGCCTTCGTCGATGGCAATCGGTCCCGAACTCGACGTCTCCTTGGCAAGCACGCCGCCCTGACCGATCGCGAGGTCGGCCTTCCGGACGGTTACACGCGCCTTTGCGATCGGTGGCCCGTTGGCGATGTTGCGGGCGCAATCGGCAATGAGTTTCTCATTGTCGAATTCCACCCGGTAGGTCGTCGTATGCTTGATCCGGTCCCACAGCGCACGGAACTCCTCGCTATGGAACACCTCCTTGCGAATGGCCACCGGCTTGCGCTCGTCGGCATTCTTGACTTCCAGGCGGCCAGCCACCTTACGCAAGATACCCGTGACGGCAGGGAGGTATGGCTCCAGGCCGGCCGGCAGCGTTAGGGTCCCGGTCTTGATAGCGGTCTTCAGGTCATCCTGCACTTTGCCGTTTCGGTCGATAAAGTCCAAAGCACGCAGGTGGCGATAGATTTCCGAGGAACGCTCATACCCCAACACCTCCGGCACACCTGCGTCATAGGCTACGCCTTCCTCTTCCATCCCCGGCCCCTGTGAAGGCTTGTCGGCGACCACGGGAATATTCGCGAACAGATGCTCCTCGACGATCCCAAAGCGGATACCTGTATCGGCCTCGATCTCCTTCTGAAGATTCTCAGCAAAGGACTCATAGCTTTCGGTGGCGATCACCGTCAGGGTGTTCACCTCGAAGCCCCGCAGTCGCTCGCCCTGCTGGTTGACGCAAAGCCGCAGACCGCGCCCGATCGTCTGCCGGCGCTCCCGCTCAGTACCCATCTCGCGCAGCGTGCAAATCTGGAATACATTGGGGTTGTCCCAGCCTTCCTTGAGTGCCGAGTGAGAAAAGATGAACTTGAGCTTGGTGTCGAAGCTGAGCAGCTTCTCCTTTTCCTTCATGATCAGGTTATAGGCACGCTCCGCGCTATCCCGGTTGGCCTGGTTGTTTTCAGCCGTATCCGTCCAGCGCTTGTTGCGGTCGATGGAGAAGTAGCCGTCATGCACCTCCTGGGCGTCAGAGGTGACATCAACCTCCTTGAACAGGCTCACGAACTCGGGAAGCTTGGCTGCGCGACGGTACTCCTCCTCGAAGATCGTCGCATACTTGCCCTTAACCGGATTTCCGTCTCCATCGTAGGAGCGGTAATGCTCGACGGAATCGATGAAGAACAGGCTGAGGACCTTGATCCCAAGAGGCGCGAGCCGCTTTTCCTTTTCCAGATGCTCCTGAATGGTGCGGCGGATCATCAGCCGCTTGATCGCATCGGCATCAACGTCGCCGATGGCTTGGCCAGGTTCCAGAAAGACCTCTGAACCCGCCGTTTTGACCTCGAGAAAGGACGCGGCGCCCGAAATGCGGATTTCGCCGATGCGGCAGTCCTTGTAGATCGCGCGACCGGTTACCTCTTCCAGATCGTCGCCGTCATGAACGGTGATTTCTTCGCGTTGAACGCGACCGCTCCGCTGAACGTCGACCTCCACCCGGGCGGAAATCGTACCCTTCACATTGCGGGCGGACAAGAAACGCAGATAGGCCCTGTTATGGCCGCCCTCGACCTCAAGTGAAGCAACCTCGATCTGCTTCACCAGCTTGCGGTCATAGGCATCGACGGCGTCGAGCCGATAGACCATGTGGTGCTTGTTCACGTGGGTCGCAGAATAGCGCAAGGTGCAGAGCGGGTTCATGGCGTCGAGCGCCTGCTTGCCGCGGCCCTGGAGACCACCGTCAACGCTCTGGGGTTCATCCACGATGATGATCGGGCGCGTCGCGCGGATCAGATCGATCGGCGCTTCCCCGCCAGTCTTCTCGCTGTCCTTGTAGAGGTTGTTCACCTCCTGCTTGTTGATTGCGCCAACCGTGACCACCATGATCTGGATGGTCGGACTGGTTGCGAAATTGCGCACCTGGCCGAGCTTGGACGAGTCGTAGAGGAAATAGTCGTAAGGCTGCCCGGAATAGAGTGCCTTGAAATGGTCCTCGGTGATCTGGAGGGTCTTATTGACGCCTTCCTTGATGGCAACCGACGGCACGACGATCACGAACTTGGTAAAGCCGAACTGCTTGTTCAGTTCGAAGATCGTCCGGAGGTAGACATAGGTCTTGCCCGTGCCGGTTTCCATTTCCACGGTGAAATCGCCAGAGGTCAACGAGCCAGACGGAGCCAGGCCATTGCGCAACTGAATGTCCTTGAGGTTGGACATGATTTCGTCGTCAAGCAGCGTCAGCCGGTTACCGATGCCAAGCGCATTCTCGACGAAGCCCAGTTCGCCTTGCACGCCGCCAGCCGAGCGTCGTGTCACTGTAAATTCAGTACGGTTTATCTCCTGCCCACGAAACAGCTGGCACACCGCCTCGATCGCCGCCTTCTGGTAGTCGAGGTTGGATTCAAAATGAAGCTTCATCCCACCCTCCCTTACAGACTGCGCACGTCGAGAATGCCATTCTGATTGAGGATCGCCGCCATATTGGTTTTGGCAATGTCATCGGCGAAGCCCGAGTCCTTGAAGACGACCCGTGTTTCAACCGCCGGCGCAAGCTCCTTCCACCAGGCGACAATGCCCGCCGAAAGACTTTCAACGACATCCTTGGTAAGGCCATCCGCAAGACAAGCGATCAAAGCACCGCCGCCGATGGCGTGAACAGTCTTTTCTGCAATCTGTCGCGTCTCGACGGGAACGCAAAGATCGAGGCCGAGCTTGAGTAGAAGTTCGTATAGAATATCTTGCTCAGTACGGCCCGGAACGATGTGTTCGGCGTTCGCCAGAAGCGTTCCTTCGAGATCAGAGGCGATCGGCTCCCAGGCGCGAATATTAGATTGTGCGAGTTTGAATACGCGGAACCCCTTATCACCTTCATATGTATCGAGCTTCTGGCCCGCACGACGAATGCGTTCCTTGGTGAGCTCTGCGATGCTCCGAGGCTTGCCAATACTATCACAGAATGCAGCGGCAATTCTCTGATCGCTATCGTCAGGAGATAGCGGCTCGGGTAGTTGAACAAGGATGTAACGGCGACTTCCACCGTCTTCATCATTTTGGGAGATCACGGCGTGACCGAAGCTTCCAGAACCGGCGAAGAAATCCATTACCAAGCTGTCTTGAGCACTAGCCAATTGCAATATGCGCTTGAGAAGGCGAAGCGGCTTGGGGGTTGAGAATACCTTGGCACCAATGAGTTCAGCGGTCTCTTTCTGCGCTTCGTCATTGTGTCCAACCTCAACAAATGGCCACCAGGTCGACGGAACGACGCCATCTTGCACTTCACTCAAAAACTTTTTTATTCTAGGCCGTTCATAGTTGTTATTTGGGCCCCAATAGAGTCTGTTCTCAGCTTCTATGCGAGAATGCTGTTCCCTTGAGTAGCGCCATACGGATGACTCTTTTGGCCAAACTTCCTGACCTGTGGCGGGGTGAACTATCGGATACCAAAGCGTCGGCCGCTCATCCTTAGACTTGTTACTGATGTAGTTGTCCGCAGACCAAGGTCCACGCGGGTCGTTATCCAAGTTCCTGTAACGCTCGGTTTGCTTTTCCCCACGAGGCAATAGATTTCGCTTGAACGCCGGCGTTTTTGAGAAAACTAGAATGTGATCATGCATCGACCCGAAACCCGGATCATCTTGCGAAACAGCATATTTCTTTTGCCACACAATGTTTGCTTGGAAGTTCTCCTCCCCGAAAACATCCTTACACAGCTGAATCATATTGGCGCACTCGCCGTCACCGATCGTAATAAACATCGCTCCATCGTTGGCCAGCAGCGTCCGCGCAACACGTAACCGAGGATACATCATGTTAAGCCAATCAGTATGAAACCGACCAGATGACTCCATGTTCGAGGTTATCTTTTTGCCTTCGCCATCCATTTGCCCTGTAAGCTGCATATAACTTTTGATGTTATCGCGAAAATCATCAGGATATACGAAATCTTTCCCCGTATTGTACGGCGGATCGATGAATATTAATTTTACCTTACTTGCATAACTTTTCTGAAGTAGCTTCAATACTTCCAGATTATCGCCTTCGATAATGAGATTGGCGGTGTCTTCCCAATTGACGCTTTCACTGGGAGAAGGCAAAAGAGTGCCAACTGAGGGGGTCAAAGCGACCTGCAGAGCCTGCCGCTTCCCAGGCCAGTTTAGCCCGTACTTCTCCTCCCGATCATCAACAACACCACCAAGCAGTTGTTTCAAAACATCGAAATCAACCTTGCCCTCGCGGAACGCATCTGGAAACAGCGACTTCAAGGCATTGATGTTCTCCGAGACGATATCGGCGCTCTTGGTTTCAGGGTTGTTCAGTTCGAGCTTCTTCATCGCACATCCATTTCATTCGGTTTCTAACAGCGGCCTCAGGCCGCCTGTTGTCCGAGCATTTCCTTGTTAACGTAGTCCTTGAAGGCCGAGGCGCTGGTGAAGCAGCGGAAACCTGCCGCACTCGCAAGGGCAATTGTCTCGTCGCTTTCGTTCAGTAACACGGCGACCGGTTCTGACAACTCCTCCTGGAGACCGTTCGGCCAGACGAGGTCGAAAACGGCGATTTGATCCCCTGTCTCCGGGTTTGAATGGTCATAGGCGATGACGCCATCGGCAAACCCTTGCTCGACCGCCCAATCATTGATGGCCTGCAATTCTGCCTCTTCATCAGCGCTAGAGATGCCGCCGGCCGCAGCCGTCGTGGAAATGGCCGATACCCGCGCTGGTTCGGCAATCCATCTGTCATCGCCATGCAGCAGCGAGGCAAACCGCTTGTTTGCCTCTGCCGCCAGCAATTCCTTTCTGGCTTCGAGGAAGTCGGCATAACGGTCAATCTTCCACAGCGACTCGTCCATCGGAATCCATTGCGACGCCAGAGCGCCCGGATGCTTGGATTCGATTTTCGGGAAATAGACCTCGGGCAGCGTGTCGCGGATGTTGAGATTGGTATCCTTGGTCAGGAAGCAGAAATTGGCGATCGCGTTCACCTGGGACCGCGGGACCTTCTGCTTGTAGAGCTGGGCCTTCGGGAAGATGTGATGCACCTCAAGTGCGTTCATTCTACCAAGAAGCCCGGATTTCAACTCGATACCCGTTCCCCAGTCCTTGGACGCGCCCATCCGTGTCAGCATGTACAGCACGGGGTAGAAGCGTGCTCCGAGGCTCCATCCGGTGAAATGGCCCTTCTCGACCCGCAATCCACCATGCCACAGCCGCAACTGCTCCAGGAGTTTGTCGAGGCCACCGTCGGAGCCTTCCAGTGCCTCAAGGTCCTTGTCTAGGAAGGATTCAGTCGAGCCTGAGTAACGGCCCCACATACCTGCCTGCGCAAACCAGAAGAGGAGCTTGTCCCGCTCCACCTCATCCAACGCGTCACCCTTCTGGTCGAGGTAGCGTACAATCACCGGAACAGCGAACCGGCCGAAGAAAACTCGCGAATGGTCGAGTCCAAGTCGGCCTGATATCAGATTGAGGCAGGCGTCAATACGCTTGGTGGCGCGCTTGAGGCCGTCCTGAATATCGGTGGCGGACTGATTGTGCAGGTAGAGGAATTTAGCCTCACCGGTCAGCACGGTATTGATCGAGCGAAGGAGCCAGTCGAGATTGAAGTCGTAGCCCGCTTGGTTCCACGCCTTCAGCTTGCTCTTCATCTCGGTGCGGGCGTCAGGCCACTCCGCGCAGATTTTGGCCAGCGCCAGATCGCCCCTGGAGAGCTTGGTGCCGCCACTGTTCACCTTGTTGAAGATGTCGACGACCACGTCGAGGGTCTTGTCCGCGCCAGTCACCTCTTCTTCATGGAGGTTGATATCCAGGATACGGAGAAGACCACTCAGTCGGCCATAGTATTCGGTCTGCATCTTCGGCCCCAGCGAGGCGATTATAGGCCCAACGCCTGCATTGCCGGACTTCAGGAGCGCCGATACGTCTATCCAAAGAGGGTCTCCCGACATCTTCAACGGCTGAAAGAACTCAAACGTTTCTGAGGCGAGATTGAAATACAGGCCGGTGAAGGCCTTTGCGTTGCCGTCGAAGAATGCGGGTGGCTTACCGCGCACCACACCGTAGAGAGAGGTGACCCGCTGCTGGCCATCCAGCAATAGCTTCACGATCCCGGACGCGAGCTGACCGTCTCCACGATATTTTGCTGTCATGGATTCCGTTGCCCAGACCAGAAGCCCGCCTACAGGATGGCCTTTGTAAAGCGACGTGAACAAGCCACGTACCTGCTCAGTATTCCAAACATAGCCTCGCTGAAATTCAGGCAAGGCCATATGTCCGCTGTCTATATGGTCCAGAATGGTCGAAATCTTCATGGCTGCTTGCCCTCGATTGCTTGCTTTGCTTCTTCTATGGCGCGTTCTATCGCCTTTATCTTTTGGTTCAAGTCGACACGTTGACTGATCTGCTTCGCCTTTGCCGCCTGCGACCTCAAAAGTGAGTTTTCTTTAGCCAGCCTCTCGTAGTCATCAATCGCCGCTCGGCGGCGCGTAAGCTGGTTTTCGTCTGTCGTTACCGAGAAGGACCCGACCAGGCGGGCCGCGTTCAAAGCCTCAATCCGTGCTACCCACCCGTCGTACAGTGCGTACAAGTCCCGTTGGGATTGCTTCGCAAGCGCCATGCTATCGAGGAAGGCCTTTTCATCCGGTGTCGGCTTCGCCGGACCGGCTAGGTGCGTGGTGACATATCTGTCTATGACGACCTTGGCCGCCTCGTTTTGAGCCCGCCGCTTATGGGCGACGGACACGTCGATCCCTTGATTATCAGCCGTGATCAAAACAACAGGATAAGGGATGGCGCGATGAATGAGCTCGATAAGTCGACTTGTTTTCGTCCCAGCTCGGAAGACGCAGCCAATGATGGCGATTTCGACATACTCGCGTACGTCGTCGGAAAAGGTCGGCACCCCGACAGTTCCGGGCTTGCATGCCGCAAACCACAGTAGCTCATCAATGCCCTCCTGAAGGGCACGTTTGTCGGTCGATGTGGGTGCGCCCTGTTCAATGAGCATCTTCTTAGGCACGCGAATATCAACGCGCGCATTTGCGGGTAGCCCGAGAGCGTCAACGATAGCATTGATGCATGCTGCTGCGTTCATTCCGCGCTCGTCTCCGGAAGGATCACGAGGAATGCGACGACCTCGAAATCGTTGATGCCGGCGAACTCCCCTTTGATCGCATGTGTACCCCCCGGAGAGAACAGGCTTGCGACCGCACGCTCCTCGCTCTTTCCCGCAATCGAGGCGACGGCCCGCGCCAGGAGCTTTTGATAGGGTTCCATGTCTCGCCCGAAACGGGTTGATTTATCGAACTGGTCACAGGCCTGGGCGTCTGGCAGATCGCGTCCGATGGAAACCTTCTTGAGGCGGTCCAGCACCTGCTTCGCACGGGTGTAGGGCAGTAGCGCCTCTCCCTCGTCACTCACATGGACAACGAAATGGGGTTTCAGCGGATACCCAGGCTCTGCCAACCGTTCTGCAGCTTCGCCGACGGCGCGCAGGCAGAAAATGACCCCTGGCGAGATGACGTTCTCGGCACTGCCAAACTCGTCCTCAGGCGGTGAAACCACAGCATAGGTACCAAGTGGCAATGCATCGAGCTGCTCACGGTGATCACGCAGATACCCTGCTAGGTCGATGCGAAAATCATTGAGCGTGAGGTCGGCAATGGAAACGCCGCTGGACAGGTCCTCGAGGTCAATCACGGAGTCCTGCATCTTCTGCAACTGAGCACGGCGGTATTCCAAGTCGTTCATCTGGTTGCCGGCCTGAAACTCGATAACGTTTTCCTCACCGGTCGCGGACACATCCAGGAGGACCATGCGTCCACTAACTCTCGATTCCAGATCGAGGTATTCGTCGAGCTCGATGTTCGGCCAGAAGTTCACCAGCTGAATGCGCCGGTTCGTCGAGCCGATACGGTCGACACGGCCGAAGCGCTGAATGATTCGGACGGGGTTCCAGTGAATGTCATAGTTGACGAGGAAATCGCAGTCCTGAAGGTTTTGACCCTCCGAAATACAATCCGTGCCGATCAGGAGATCGATCTCTCCCTCACCAGCCAGTTCTGGAGGCCGTTCCTTAGACCGGGGCGAGAAGGCGCTGAGGATGGAGCTCATATCCGAGCGCAGGCTCTGGAGCGTGGTCTTGTTTGCGCCTGTACCGGTGACCACGGCCGTATGGATTCCAAGCGTCGCCTGTGCCCACTCGCCGAGCTCGCGATACAGGTAGTCAGCGGTGTCAGCAAAGGCGGTGAACAGCAAAATCTTCCGGTTCTCGCCGTTGATCGGTGCTTGAACTTTGCGGGTGATCAGTGCTTTCAGCTCCGACAGCTTTGCGTCGCGATCTGCGGACACAGAGCGTGCAGCCGACAGAAGCGTGGCCAGGCGGTTCCGGTCTTCAATCAGGTCCTGTTGCCAACGAACCCGATCGACGTCCTGCAAGAGTACCTTGACCTTGCGGCCGACGAGCAGCGTCTCAAAGGCGGGGTCGTCGATATCCACATCGTCGATCGCAAGCTCATCGATGGATTCATCATGGGCCTCGATTTTTGCAAGCAACGCATTCACATCGTTAAGCTGACGTTTGATCGTGAGAGCAAAAGAGGCCACCGAGCTTTCCATCCGCTTGAGCAGATTAACGCGCATCAGGTGGATAAGGCTTTCCTCTCGGTCGGCCTGACGAAAATAGCTCTCGCCTCCGCGAATCTTGGTGCTGTATTTCGCGTCGTATGCCTCTTGCTTGTCGGGCACGACGTAACGCAACGGCGCATAGGCCCCGAGCGTCAGTCGCCTGATCTCAGTGTTGATCTCGCGGATCGGACGGAACTCGCCCGCAAGGTCTACATCTGCCTTAACGTTGATCGGCTGCAAACGATCAGGGAAGTGGCCTGTTTCAGCGGTCCCATAGTAGCGCTGCACGTGTTTTCGGGATCGTGCGATGGTCAGCATGTCCAGGAGCTTGAAGTAGTCAAAGCCCAGCATGTCCATCAGGCGCGATGTGCGACGCTCGCCGTCGGGCAGGTCTAGCCACCTGTTAAACTGTGCCTGCGCCTTACGGATGGTTGCTTCAATGCTCGGGATACCGTGGTCGATCAAGGCGATGTCGCTGCCCTCGGTCATGAAGGCGATCTGGTTTTTCAAGTCCGCAAGCCTGTTATTGACGGGCGTTGCCGACAGCATCAGGACCTTGGTTTTGACCCCCGCCTTTATTACGCGCTTCATCAGGTGATCATAGCGGGTGTCGCGGTCCTTGTGGGTCGCCTTGTTCCGGAAGTTATGAGACTCGTCGATCACCACGAGATCGTAATTGCCCCAGTTGACATGCGAGAGATCGATATCGCCCGATGTGCCACCATCGCGAGACAAGTCGGTGTGGTTGAGTACGTCGTAATTGAAACGGTCGCTTGCGAGGCTATTTCGGCGATCGTTGGCCTTATAAAGGGTCCAGTTATCGCGTAGCCGCTTGGGGCAGAGTACTAGGACGCGATCATTGCGGAGCTCATAGTACTTGATCACTGCGAGCGCTTCGAAGGTCTTACCCAGGCCGACGCTGTCGGCGATGATGCATCCTCCGATGCGCTCAAGTTTGTCGATTGCCCCGACGACACCATCCCTTTGGAATTTGAAGAGCTTCTTCCAGACGGTCGTGTTCCTGATACCGGTAGCGGATTTGACGATGCGCTCCTCGTCAAGCTCGTCGCCCAAATCCTTGAACATCTCGAAGAGAAACTTGAAGTAGATGAGTGAGGGCGCGCGCTGACATGCAGCGTCGGCCAAAACGCGTTCGAGGTCATCGGCATCACGTCTGCCCGGCACGGTGTCCCAGGCGGTTTGAAACCAGGATGAGAAAACCGCAGTTTCCTCGTCCGTGGATGTTGTCTGTACGAGGCCCAGCCTGCTTCCAGGCGTTATTCCTAACCCTTCCGTTGTCAGCGAACATGAACCGATCGCGGCCCTGCTGAGGCTAGCGTTACGAACGACGGCCATAGACTGAGGTAGTATATCAGCATACCGGAGCTGGACATGACGACTAAGCCAATCAAGGGTGGATTTGGCGTGCCATCGACCCTGGAGCTTGTTCCGATAGCCAATGTCAGAATGACCACCGAACAACAAGGGGGGTTGAGAGGCTCGGTCCTCTAGCAGCAATCTTACTGAGGCTGCTCCCTTTAAGAGTTCGCGGACTTCGGCGAAGGCATGTAGCGACAGGCTGGGGGACATGATGTCGACTGCCGAGCCTGCCTTCAGCCACTCCTCCAGCTTGTCGAGAACTCGCTCGCGGCCAGTATTCTTGATTAAGTCCATAGTCAGTCCCGGCCGGCTAGAGCTGTTGGAGACGGCGAAAGCCCCCAGATATTTCGATCAGCTCATTTCATTCATTATCCTCCTGATTGTAAATCCGATTCTTCAACTTTTTGATGTTACGCCCCGACTCCGAGCTACAGGGGCGCGAGGTAAGATAGAGAAGGTCATGGGTGGTTTTCAGGGACCAAGGAGGTCAAGCCTGTTTAGCTCGACGTCCCCGAGTTCTCTTCGCCATCGCCAACCTGTTAAAATCCAGGCCCTGGTAAGGTGTCAGATCGATGTCGGGCAGTGGCATGTAAGCGATCTGGCGGGCCTTTGTTTCGGTCAAGGTTTGGAAGCCATAAAGCTCGTGCTCATCGGCACCCAGCTCGTGACCCGCCTGAAGCTTGCGATCACGCGCTTCGATACCTTTGTCACCGGAGGTAGAGATGAACGCTGCCCGCAGCGAGTGAAACTTCTCCTGTGCAACATCCTTTATGCCAGCCTCTTCCATGAGTCGTGACATGTAGGACGACGCACTCTTGCTTGGATCGGCCAGTCTCATGAGTTCTCTGAAAATAAACTCCTTGCCCTGCGCTTTCGCCCACTGCGGAAACCCGATTTCGACGAGGAAATTATGGAGAACAAAAAAGCTGACGCTGGCATTTGTCTTGTATGGAACTCGCCGCCAGACACCGTCACTGTAGACGATGCCGCCAGTCTGCGCGACCCACACGCCTTCAAATTTTTCTCGGAAGTCAATGCCTTGGAGATGCACCAGCAAACCGAGCCGTCTTCCGGTTAGCAGGCCGAGCAGTGGCAGCATTGCGTTATCCAGCAGACCCGACTGCACACCCGTATTGAGCAGTAAATCGACCTTCTTCTTGGATAAAGGTTCTGTCGGAACACTGTCCCTCGCGGAATCGGGATAAACCAATTTCGTGCCAGCAATCGGGTTGGAATAGTCATAGGTGGTCGTGCGGGACCCAAAGACCGTTTTGACAACCGCGACATACCCTTCCTGCAACGTTTTGAGCGCCAAGGTCTCCAAATGAAAATCCTGGTTGCCGGCAATGATCTGACGCGGCGTCAGGTTACCGTCCCGGTCCTTCTGCTTAGCTGGCCAATATTTCATGAGATCAATGAAGGCTTGTAAGTCCGTCGGCGTGTATGTGTCGATCGGATGGTCGCCGATCAGTTCGACGAACAGATTGAGCCGGAATTCCGCAATGTCGAGGTCCGTGCTTTTCCCGGACTTGCCCGATTGACGGAGCGTCAGATACTCGGATGCAATCTGGCTGAACAGCGGCTTCGTAGACTTCTTGCGTTCGACGGTTCGGCGATCCTCCTTGAACGCAGGCGTTTCCGAACGCGAAATAGGCCCATTTTTCGATCGCTTGATCGAAGGCGGAACTGGCGTGGCATTCGGTGCGGGCGGCACGGGCAAATGGGTCGATGAATAAAGCTGTTTGGGAATCGAGACCGGCCCGGCCATTTCGTCGTATTTGGCGACATGCCGTGCGACGAGCATGTCTGCGTTGTCGGCAATCATTTCATCATGAGGCTGGCCGGACAGCTTCGACGAAACCTGCCGACCGATGTGCACAAGACCGCGCATCATGTCGAGACCTTTGGCCTCTTCAGACTTCGGTGCGCGAGCGGGCTCGCGCAAGTCAAACAGTCCGCCTTTGAGAATCAGCGTCGCGAATTCGAACGGCCAGTCGTCGGCTGGTATGTCCTCGTTGGCAAAGGCGCTCGCGATGTCCGCCAGGTCGGGTCCCTCGTAGCCAGCCATTCTTCTTTCGATCTCCCTGAACACGGTCCGTGCCAACGCGGCGAGCGCGTCGGCTATTTCCCTGGCTTCCTGATGCGGTAGGGCACCGAGGCTCACCCTGATCGGTCGAGAGCCCGCGCCGCCGCCGATGCGTTTCGGCAATCTGATCTGAAAAAGGTAGATGCCGCCGCTTCTGACCAGATAGAGCCCGGACGATCGCTTTTTAAGCTTTCGATTCCGTTTCCTCACGGAAATGATTTCCGCGTCCAACGATACATCGGAGTGTACATCAAGCGATACAATGCGCGATACATTCATGACCGAAGTCCCTGTGATATGGGCAGGCGGTCAGAATAAGCCAGTCAACTCAGGGATTTGCGGGCAATTGGGGAAGAGTGTTCCACTAGATGGCGGAGAGGGTGGGATTCGAACCCACGATACCCTTGCAGGTATGCCGCATTTCGAGTGCGGTGCATTCGACCACTCTGCCACCTCTCCGGCGCGCTGTGGTAAGCGGGCCGTTCATAGCTATAGGCATTAAACCATGCAAGCTTAAAATGCCGAATTGTCATGAAAAAGAAATCTTGTTGGGTTTTGAATATAAAACGCCGATTAGAGCTTGATACGATAGCGGATGTGGCCGTCGCTTTTGACGTAGCTGTCGTAGAGTTTGCGGGCGCGGTGGTTGTCTTCGTTTGTGTGCCAGTAGAGGCGTGACCAGCCTTGGTTCCGGCAGGTGTTTATGAGGTCGTCCATCAGGGCTCGGCCGATGCCCTTGCTGCGTATGGCCTCATCGATGAAGAGGTCTTCAAGGTAGCAATCCGGCGTTTTTGTCCAGGTTGAGTCGTGGAAATGATATATCGCGAAGCCTACCGGTTGGCCGTCGAGGATGGCGAGCCGCATGGACAGGCGGGAGGCGGGGTCGATGATGCGGCTCCAGGTGTGTGCCGTCACGTCTTCTCCCAAATCAACGCGATAGAACTCGAGATAGGCATTCCATAAAAGCAGCCATGCGTCCCGATCATCGGGACGCACATCGCGTATTGTCAGTGTCATCTTATGCGCCAGCCTTATCCAGAAGTGTGACCATCTCGTCAGTCAGGCGAAGATCGACGGCGCGTTTGAAGCTTTCAAGCTGTGAAAGGCTCGTTGCGCTTGCGATCGGCGCTGTCACGGCTTTCTTGCGCAGCAACCAAGCCAGCGCGATGTCGGCGAGTTTGGCGCCGGTTTCCACGGCAATCGTGTCCATCACGCCCAGAATGGCAAGGCCGCGCGTGTCGACATAGTTGCCAACGCGATAGGATCGTGCAACGCCTTCCGTATCCGCCTTGCTCCGATACTTGCCCGTCAGGAAGCCAGCCGCGAGACTGTAATAGTTGATGACACCGATTTCTTCCCGCACGCAAAGATCCGCCAGCGGGCCTTCGAAGCTGTTGCGGTTATAGAGATTGTATTCCGGTTGAAGAATATCGAAGCGACCGAGGCCGGTTTTTCCAGCGACTTCGAGCGATTCCTGAAGCTGAGCGGCATCGTAATTGGAGCAGCCAATGGCGCGGACTTTGCCCTGTTCCTTTAATTTGGCAAAAGCCCCCAACGTTTCTTCGAGAGGAACATCCGCATCCGGCTTGTGGGCGAGATAAAGATCGATGTAGTCCGTCTGCAGGCGGCGGAGCGAATCCTCAACTGCTTTGGCAATCCAGTTAGCACTCAGGCCTGTTTTGCGTTCGTTATTATCGAAGCCGACCTTGGTGACGATCACGGCGTCTTCGCGCTTGATGCTGCCGGTCTTCAGCCATTTGCCGATAATGGCTTCGGACTCGCCACCCTGATGGCCGGGAACCCAGGCCGAATAGACGTCTGCCGTATCGATTGCGTTGAAGCCTGCATCGAAAAAGGCGTCGAGAAGCTGGAAGGACGTTCTTTCGTCGGCGGTCCAGCCGAAGACATTGCCGCCAAAGACGATTGGTGCGATGGAAAGGCCTGTGCGGCCAAGTGCTCGTTTCTCCAAGGAAATTCTCCCTTCATCCTTCTGATTTTCTGTGACGTTATCAACAGAGCCGGGCAATAACCATTCAATTTCCGTGATGGTTACATTGGTGTTAACGACGTCAGGACGATAGGGTTCGATAGGTGCTGGGCGGCTCGGCATGATGCTGTTGCCAGACGCGGCGCAGATGGCGGGCCGAAGCAAAGCCGGACTTCTCTGCCACGCTCTCCATATCGAGATGGGAATGCGTGATGATATCGCGCGCAAGGTTTACCCGCATCAGGTTGACATAGTCCACCACGCTGAGGCCTGCGTGCTCCCTGAAGAGCCGAGACAGATGCCGTTCGCTGAGGTTCGCCAAGCGCGAGAGGCTGGTCAGCGTCCAGTCGGCAGCGGGTTCGGCGACAATGGCATCCTGCACGCGGTGGATCGAAGGGTGGATGTGGTTTCGGCCCGAAAGCCATGGAGAGATTTGCGGATCTCTGGCGGTACGGCGCAGGTAAACGACCATGATCTGCGCGATGCGTGCGGCAACGACAGGGCTCGTGAGGTTGGAGACGACGTGCAGCAGAAGATCGATGCCCGTGGAAATGCCCGCGCTGGAGTAACGCCTGCCGTCTTCCACGAAGAGCCTGTTTTCCTGCACCTGCGCCAGAGGGGCCATCTTTCGCAGTGCTGAAATGCAGGCTGAATGGGTGGTGCACTGATGGCCATCAAAAAGTCCCGCTTCCCCAACGATGAGAGCGCCGGAGCAGATGGAGATGATTGTCGTATCGGGCCTGGCTGCCGCACGCAGCCAGTCTGACAGAATGCGGCGCTCCTGCCTGGCATCGGCTTCCGTTTCAGAGCGTGATGAACTTCCCGAAACGATCACGATGGCATTGGCTGGCAAAGTGTCCGGCAAGCGTTCGATGCCGCAAAGCCCGATCCCGATCGTCGTCGTCTGGGTTGCCTGCGCGGCGATATAGCGGCAATCGAAATGGATGCCGGTTTGCTGTTCGTTCGCATAGCGCAGAACCTCCAGCGGACCGGCGACATCCAGAAGCAGTGTCTGTGGTGGCAGCACCACGAAAACCGGAATGATATGCGTCTGGTTGTCGCCGTCTCTCATCCTCAGGCTGCCTTCTGCTCTCTGGCGAGAACTTCTTCCACGGTGGCGATCGTGGCGAACCGGCCGGACAGGACAAGCTCGGTGCGCCTGGCTATTTCGGCGGGCGAGAATGTCTCGCCGGAGGCGTGTGTCATCGGAAAAGTCAGCGTCGCTTCGGTCACGTAATCGACCTTGTAGCCCAGATCGGCACCGTGGCGCGTGGTGGTTTCGCAGCATTGCTCCGTGCGAATGCCGGATACGATAAGGCGGTTGATGCCCCGTTGGGTCAACCACACATCGAGGCCGGTGCCGACGAAAGCAGAATGGCGGTTCTTGCGGAATGTGGCTGCGGGGGTGATGCGAATGCCTTCGAATGTTCGAACCAGACCGCTATCGGCAGAAAACGCGCTATCTCCATCGACATGGAATATCTGCACGACCGTGATGCCTGCGGCCTCGGCACCGTCGATAAGCTTCTGCTGGGCGGCGATATAGGCCGTGAGCCCGCTGTCTTCAAAATAGGGAGCATGGCGGAAAGATTCTTGCACATCTATAACAAGCAATGCGGTGTTATGGGACATTTCATGTATCTCCGATTTAGGATGATTGCATGATCTCTCGTTTTAGCAAAGGCAGAAAGCAACTAAAGCGACGAAGAGAGGACCAATCCGGCCATCGTTGGCGCGAATGCCAATCGGGGATGTTGCGCCGCCCGCACTCACTCATTACAGTTGCGACAACAGGATAAAGGGAGATGAGAATGCTGCGTTTTGGAATTCTGTCGACAGCCAAGATCGGGCGGGAATTGGTCATTCCAGCCATTCTGGATGCGGAAAATGCCGTGGTCAGCGCGATTGCCAGCCGCGATCCCGCAAAGGCGCAGCCGATAGCCGACAGATTCTCCATTCCGCATGTCTTCGGGTCCTATCAGGAAATGCTGGAATCGGATGTGATCGACGCGGTCTACATTCCATTGCCCACCGCGCAGCATGTGGAATGGAGCATCAAGGCTGCCGATGCGGGCAAACATGTTTTGTGCGAAAAACCGATTGCGCTGAAGGCGCAGGATATAGACGGCCTCATCGCGGCGCGCGACCGCAATAAGGTCCTCATCTCCGAAGCCTATATGGTGACCTATGCGCCGGTCTGGCTGAAAGTCCGTGAGCTTCTCAGCGCCGGTGCAATCGGAAAATTGAAGCATGTGCAGGGCGCTTTCAGCTACTTCAATCGCGACCCCGCAAATATGCGCAACATCCCTGAACTTGGCGGTGGGGCGCTGCCGGATATCGGCGTTTATCCCACCATCACAAGTCGTTTTGCGACGGGGAAGGAGCCGCAGCGGGTTCAGGCCGTTGTCGAGCGTGACCCGACGTTCGGCACGGATATCTATGCCAGCATCAAGGCAGATTTCGGAGATTTCGAACTGAGCTTCTACATCTCCACGCAGCTTGCCGCCCGACAGGTCATGGTGTTCCACGGCACCGAAGGCTACATCGAAGTAAAGTCGCCCTTCAATGCCGACCGGTGGGGTGCCGAAGAAATTGAGGTGACCAGCCAGAACCATGGGCAGTCACAAATATTCCGTTTTCAGGATAGCCGCCAATATCGCCGCGAGATCGAGGCTTTCGCTTCTGCTGCGCAAGGTGGAGGCGCGGACGTCGTTTCGCTCGAAAGCTCCAGAAACAGTCAGCGCTTCATCGACGCAATTTATCGTGCGGCAGAGAAAGATGGCTGGGAAACGGTTTAACCCTTTACCGCGCTGATCTTGCTTGCCCGCCAATATCCAAGGCCGCACAGAATGAGTGCGGCCAAGGTTGCGGCCAGAAATGGCACGTACCACTGAAGCAGCGGATTGCGGGAAAGCAGCAGGGCAAAGAGCCCATAGCTGACAATGGTCGAAACTGTGCCGATGCTACCCGCAAGCAGCGGGCCGACAGGCCGTTTTTTGAGAAAACGACGCTGAACAAAAACGAAGCACGTAATGGCGCTGGCGGCACCAAAGGCGCGAGCCACCAGAACGGAAATCTCTCCGCTCCACAGGAATAGCCACGTAAGGCCAGCATCGACTGCTGCGCACGCTGCGTAAAACAGAAGAAATGATACGGTTTTCAAGAAAGCTCGACTCCAGCCCTCACAGGGTGGAATCGAGCATAATTCAAAGCAATATCCCTGTCAGCGGTTAAGCCGTAAGCTGTTTCCTATAAATCAAAGCACCGATTATGACGCTCGCCAACGCGAAATTATAGGCGACAATCGCGGTTGCCAGAGCCACAAGCGATACGCCCGAGGGCGAAACGAGTGCGGCAATTAAAAACGCAACCACCATAAGCACGCCAACTGCGCCTATTGCCGCAAATGAGCGTAAAGCAGCCGCGCCTAAACCAAGACATAATCCAATAATAAATACCATGATGCCGCTCCTCCTCTGGGGCCTGAGGTAATGGCACCTTCTCCTCAAGACCCTGCACTCTCCTCCAAGTCATGCACTTCCAACTCCCACGCTACCACATTGTTGCAAAATTGTTAAATTTTATCTTCAGCCAATCAGCCTCATAAGCGGGATGGTTTGCGAATCGTAGAGCATGGGTTAGAAACGGGCATGAGCGATATTTTCAGCCAATCTTCCCTCAGCAATCTCGCCGAATTCTCGGTTTCGGAGCTTTCCGGCTCGATCAAGCGCACCGTGGAAACCGCGTTCGATCAGGTGAGGGTGCGCGGTGAAATTTCCGGCTATCGTGGCCCGCATTCTTCCGGCCACGCCTATTTTTCCCTGAAGGATGATCGCGCCCGAATCGATTCGGTTATCTGGAAAGGCACGTTCTCGCGGCTGAAGTTTCGGCCAGAGGAAGGCATGGAGGTGATTGCGACCGGCAAGATCACCACTTTTCCCGGTTCTTCCAAGTACCAGATCGTGATCGAAAGCCTTGAGCCAGCCGGCGCAGGTGCTTTGATGGCGCTTCTCGAAGAGCGACGTCGCAAGCTTGCTGCCGAAGGTCTGTTCGATCAGGGGCGCAAGCGCCGCCTGCCATATATGCCGCATGTGATCGGTGTCGTGACCTCTCCGACCGGCGCAGTCATACGGGATATTCTGCATCGAATTTCCGATCGCTTTCCGGTCCATGTCCTCGTTTGGCCCGTCAAGGTGCAGGGGGAGGGGTCCGGTGAGGAAGTGGCGAATGCCATTCGCGGCTTCAATGCCCTGCCGCAAGATGGCCAGATTCCGCGACCCGACGTGCTGATCGTTGCCCGCGGCGGCGGCAGCCTTGAAGATCTGTGGAGCTTCAATGACGAGATCGTGGTGCGGGCGGCAGCGGAAAGCGAGATTCCGTTGATTTCCGCTGTCGGACACGAGACCGATACGACGCTGATCGACTATGCTGCGGATGTGCGCGCGCCGACGCCGACCGGTGCTGCAGAAATGGCCGTTCCGGTTCGCGCCGATCTGGAGGCGCAGCTCTCCGGCCTCGCCGCACGGCTTTCCGGTTCGACTTCGCGACAGATGGATAATCGGCGGCAAGGGCTGCGCGCACTGGTTCGCGCTCTTCCCTCGCTGGATCAGCTTCTGGCCTTGCCACGGCGGCGTTTCGATGAAGCGTCCGGCGGTCTTGGAAGAGGGCTTGAACTCAACACTATGAACAAGCGCCGCAGTTTCGAGCGTGCGGCTTCCGGCTTACGCCCGGATGTGCTCGGCCACGGCCTGCGCCAGCAGCGCCAGCGTATCAATGAGCGGATGCAGCGCGCGGAAGCGTTGGTCGAAAGACGTTTGTTACAAGCCCAATCTCGCGTTTCATCTTCGGATTCTTCCCTGCGTGCACTTCCTGCCCGTCTGCTTGGGCAGTTGGAGCGGCAGAGGGAGCGTCTTGCGGGTTCGGTTCGGCGGGCAGATACCGCCGTTCTTCACCGCATGGCGCAGAACCGTTCCGGCCTTGCTGCGCATGAGCGGATACTGCAATCGCTTTCCTACAAGAATGTGCTCAAGCGCGGTTATGCCGTTATTCGTGACGAGGATAATCGTCCTTTGACGCGGGCGGCAGTGGTTGCCAGCGGTGCGAACATCTCGCTGGAATTTGCGGATGGTCGCGTTTCAGCGGTTGCCGGAGGTGAGGCCGCTTCTGCGCCAGAGGCTTCGGTTTCGGCCAAACGAAAAGTCGCCAAGACCCCATCGGCAGAACCGGGGGATCAAGGCAACCTCTTCTGATTTATCAGATCGACGCAGCGTCGGACATTCTGCGGCTGACTGTAAACATCTTCTCTATATCCAGGTGAAGCTCCATGCCAAGGCCAGGCCCCGGCGGCACCGTAATCATGCCGTTCTTCACCTCCGGCAATGCGGTCACCAGATCCCGATACCAGGTCTTGTAAAAGGCACGCACGCTTTCCTGCACAAGCGCATTTGGCGCGTTCAACGAAAGATGTGTCGAAGCACACAGCACGACAGGGCCGGTGCAATCATGCGGAGCGACCGGCAGATGCCATGCTTCCGCCATGGCCGCAATCTTGCGCGCTTCAGAAAGCCCGCCGCACCAGCTGATATCCAGCATCACGACGCCTGCCGCTCCCGTTTCCAGAAGATCGCGAAATGCCCAGCGTGAACCGAGTGTCTCGGAAGCGGAAATAGGCGCTGGCGAAACGGCGGCATAGCGGGCAAGGCTGGACAGGCTGTCCATCTTGATCGGGTCCTCATGCCAGAAAGTGTTGTAAGGCGTCAGCGCCTTGGCAATCTGCATGGCAGGCAGAAGCTGCCACATGGAGTGAAACTCCACCATAATATCCATGCGGTCACCCACCGCCCCTCGGATTTTCTCGAAAGGCTCAAGCGCCGTTTTGAGGTCGGGCATGGATATGTACTGACCCCTTGTTTTCTCTGCGGCTGCATCGAATGGCCAGATTTTCATGGCGGTTATTCCGTCTTCCAGCAGAGAATGGGCCAGCTCGTCGGCCCGGTGCAAAAAGCCGTTCAGGTCATCATAGGCGGCGCCACCCGTCAGTCCGTAATTGGCGGTCTGCTGGCCGGTTGCCTTCTTGATATATTCCGTGCCTGCGCAGGTGTTGTAAGTGCGGATTTCCCGGCGGCTGAAACCGCCTAGCAACTGTGCAATCGGCTGGTTCGTCGCCTTGCCGAAAATATCCCAGAGGGCAATATCGAAGGCGGAGTTGCCGCGCACTTCTGCACCAGAGGAGCGAAAACCGAGATAGCCTACGAGATCCTGCGCAAGAAGGTCGATCTGCAGCGGATCGCGTCCGATGACGCGCGGCGCAATATATTCATGCACATAGGCTTCCACCGTCTGAGCGCCGTAAAAGGTCTCGCCGAGGCCTGTGATGTCTTCATCCGTGTGGACCAGAACCCATAAAAGATTGGCGCGTTCCTCCACACGAACCGTTTCGATACCGGTAATTTTCATGGTCTTCCTCCCATTTCATAAGTCGGTTGCGCTTGCTGCGCCGTTCAAGCCACCTGCCAGTTAATTCCGCCGGCCCGTTACTCAAAGTGCGAAAGGTAGCGTTTCAAGAGAGCGTTCAGCGTCTTCTGCTCCTTGTCCGTCAGCGGGCTTACGAGCCTGTGCTGGTTCTCCACATGCGCCGTCACGGCAGCTTCAACGATGCCCAGACCCTTTTGCGTCAGACAGATCAATACGCTGCGTCTGTCTTCCGGATTGTGCAGACGCTCAACCAGCCCAGCTTTCTCCAGCTGGTCGATGCGATTGGTCATCGTGCCGGAACTCACCAGCGTCATGGTCAGCAACTCGCCCGGGGAGAGACGGTATGGGGCACCAGAGCGGCGCAATGTCGCCAGCACATCGAACGCCGATGATGAAAGGCCATGCTCCAGCAGCACCGTCTCGACCTCGCGCAGCAAATGGACGCTCAGACGCTTCACGCGCCCCATGAGCCCCATCGGCTCGACGTCAAGATCCGGCCTTTCCCGGTGCCACTGGGCCAGAATTCTATCAATGTGATCATGATGTTGGTCGCTCATGACGCCAGGATAACGGAGAGTATCTTGACGTCAAGATAATTAGCACTATTTTCATTTTATCTTGAAGTAGAGATTCTTGAGATGAAGAAAAATATCGATTACTATCTGCTGGTGCTCACCACCGCTATAGCGCCCGCCATATGGGGCAGCACCTATGTCGTCACCACGTCATTTCTACCTCAGGGTTATCCACTGACGGTCGCGTTGCTACGTGCCCTTCCGGCAGGCATAATCTTGCTGCTCCTCGTAAGAAAGCTGCCAGAAGGTATTTGGTGGGGACGCGTCTTCGTGCTGGGCGCACTGAATTTTGCGTTCTTCTGGTCCATGCTGTTCGTTTCGGCATACAGGCTGCCGGGTGGGGTTGCGGCCACTGTAGGGGCGGTTCAGCCGCTCATCGTCATCGCACTTTCGCGCATCATTCTCGAAACGCCAATCAGGCCCGCGACAGTCGCCGCCGGTCTGGTCGGCATCGGTGGTGTTGCACTGCTGGTGCTAACCCCTACAGCTGCGCTTGATGGCATCGGCATTCTTGCCGGTTTGGCGGGAGCCGTTTCCATGTCCTTCGGCATGGTGCTGACGCGCCGTTGGCGCCCGCCCGTTTCCAACCTCACCTTCACGGCATGGCAACTGGCCGCTGGCGGAATTCTCCTGATACCGGTCGCACTCGTCCTTGAGCCACCCTTGCCTGCGCTAAGCTTCGCCAACATCGCGGGTTTCGCATATCTTGGCATTATCGGCGCGGCGCTGACCTACGTCCTCTGGCTCCGCGGCCTATCAAGACTGGAACCCTCCGCCGTTGCCCCTCTCGGCTTTCTCAGCCCCGTGGTAGCAACGCTTCTGGGCTGGCTGGCACTCGACCAAAGCCTCACGCCATTCCAGCTCGCAGGTTTCGTCATGGTGCTGTTCAGCGTCTGGCTCAGCCAGAAGAGCCAGATGCCGAAATCACAGGTGGCGTCGCCTCTGCCTGATGGAGCAACGACGAAACCGTGATGCCACGCCCTGTCAGGCCGCTTCCGGAAGCGGCCCGATATAGATCGAGCGCGGGCGAATGAGCCTTCCGTTCAGGGATTGCTCGCGGGCGTGGGCGATCCATCCAAGCGTGCGGCCAATAGCGAAAACGCCAGTGAACGCCTCTCTTGGAAATTGCAGCGCGTTGAGCAAAAGCGCCGTATAGAATTCCACATTGATATCAAGCGAGCGATCGGGCTTGCGCTCTTTCAATATGCCCAGAGCCGTTTTCTCTACGGCCTCCGCAAGCTCGACCAACTTCCGGTCCACCTGACCGGCTGCGATAAGGGGTCGGAGTGCACCCTTCAACGCATCGGCTCGGGGATCCCGGACACGATAGATGCGGTGGCCAAAACCCATCAGGCGTTCTCCCCGGTCCAAAGCCTGGGTCAGCCAATGCTCGGCATTTTCCGGCGTTCCTATATCGTCCAGCATATCGAGCACGGGACCCGGCGCTCCGCCGTGAAGCGGCCCTTTGAGTGCGCCTAAAGCCGCCAGAACGGAGGATGTAAGCCCCGCCTTCGTGGATGCGACGACGCGTGATGCGAACGTCGAGGCATTGAGACCGTGATCTGAAATCGTCACAAGATAAGTATCGAGCGCGGCAATCTGCTCCTTGCTGGGGTGGGCAATTCCGAGCATCGTCAAAATATCTTCGGAGTGCGAGAGCGATGGATTTGGCGAAATCGGCGATTGGCCCTTCTTCAATCGCAGGATTGCTGGCAGAAAAACTGCAGGCGCGGCAAGCAGACGCAACGCGGTTTCGAAATCGTCGCCATCCGGCAGGCGCGCTATCATCGCGCGCATGACATCGACGGGCGGCAGTTTCAACATGCCGTCATCGATTGCGCGAACGTGGTCGAATACTTCCAGCCGCATTTTTCCAAGCTGGTTGCGGAGTGCGGTTTTTTCCGGCATGCCCTCAAGCAATCCATTCAGCAAAAGCGCAATGGCATCTTCATAGCGCGCATACTCCACAAGACGATCCAGCGAGACTCCACGAATGACGAGACGCCCGGCCTCGCCGTTGACATCAGAGAGTAGCGTTTCGGCAGCAACGACGTCGTCAAGTCCATTTTTCATTGGCTTTCTCCTTTACGTCGATGATCATCAGATTTACTTTTAGTAGCGTCAATCTTGATGAAATCGATCAACATGAACGTCTTTTGGATGACCGCTGAAGAGGCTCTCGCCAAGCTTGGTACGAAGCCGCAGACCCTTTACGCCAATGTCAGCCGCGGGCGTATCCGCGCCAAGCCCGATCCAGCAGATCCACGCCGAAGCCGTTATCACAGCGATGACATATTGCGGCTTGCGGAACGTCATTCAGGCCGTAGACAGGCGGATGTCGTTGCAGCGCAGGCCATCCGCTGGGGCGATCCGATACTGCCCACCTCTATTTCCAAAATAGCTGAAGGCAGGTTGTTTTATCGGGGCTTTGAAGCGTCCGATCTCTCCGTTAGCGCGACCTTGGAAGACATAGCGAAATTACTCTGGCAAGCGCCGAACGCGGATTTCAGTGCGGGTAAGGCCGAGTTGCAGCATCTTTCCCGTTTGGCCGTTGCAATGAGAAGCCTTGCGGATCGGGTCACGGAAGATCCTCCATCGATTGATCGAACGCCGGAAGCGTTAAGAGCAGAGGCCGCCGATGTGTTGTCCACCGTCGCTGCGGGCCTAGCGCCATCGCCCGATCAGATGCCAATGCACCAGCGGCTTGCTACGGGTTGGAGGCGCCCTGAAGCCGCAGAACCCATTCGCAAGTCTCTGGTTCTGGCCGCCGAGCATGAACTCAACGTCTCGGCCTTCGCCGCCCGTGTTACGGCATCTTCGGGGGCATCACTGTCTGCGGCGACACTTTCCGGGCTCGTCACGCTTACCGGCCCGCGGCACGGCGGAGCATGGCTCAGCGTTATGGACCTTGTTCGACAGGCGAGTTTGGTCGGTGCACGCGAGGCGGTGCAGCGTTCAATGCCGTTCAAAGGTGCCTTGCGCGCATTTGGCCACCCGCTTTATCCGCGCGGCGATCCACGCGCTAAAGTCATTCTGAGCAGTTTTGAAATGCCAGCTATCTACGCTTCGCTGGCAATCGAAGGCGAGGATTTGCTGGGCGAGCCACCGAATATCGATTTTGCCTTAGCAGCCTTAGCAGCCACATTCGATCTGCCGGATGACGCGCCATTGGTCATTTTTGCACTGGCGCGCACGGTGGGCTGGTTAGCCCATGCGTTGGAACAGGTGGAAAGTGGGCACATGATCCGGCCACGTGCCCACTACTCTGAGACTTGAGGCAGGCTACTACTGCACAATAATGCTTGGTAGCCTGTCAGGCGTTTAGGCCCACTCGCCCTTGCGCATAACCGGCACCTTGGCGCCATCGGCTGTGACGCCGTCGATATCGACCTTGTCGGAGCCGATCATCCAGTCGATGTGGATCAGGCTGGAATTGCCGCCCTGCGCCTTGATCTGATCCTGACTGAGCGACGCGCCGTCGATGAAGCACTTGGAGTAGCACTGGCCAAGCGCGATGTGGCAGGAGGCGTTTTCATCGAACAGCGTGTTGTAGAACAGAATACCGCTTGCCGAAATCGGCGAGGAATGCGGCACCAGCGCCACTTCACCCAGACGACGCGCGCCCTCATCGGTATCGAGCACCTTATTCAGCACGGATTCGCCCTTGGAGGCCTTGGCCTCCACGATGCGCCCGCCCTCGAACGTCACTCTAATATCATCGATCAGCGTGCCCTGATGCGACAGCGGCTTGGTGCTGGAAACGTAACCATCGACCCGCAGTGCATGCGGCGTGGTGAACACTTCCTCAGTCGGGATGTTGGGGTTGCAGGTAACACCGTTCTTCGCCATCGATGCGCCGCCGTGCCATTCGTGGCCATCCGCAAGGCCGATGGTGACATCGGTGCCGGGGCCTGTGAAGTGCAGGGCTGAGAAGCGTTCGCCATTCAGCCACTTGGAGCGCTTGGCAAGGTTGGTATTATGCTCGGCCCAAGCCGCCACCGGATCGGCAACATCTACGCGCGATGCTGCGAAGATGGCATCCGCCAGCTTGCGCACCGCCTCATCCTCACTCACGCCGGGGAAGACCTGTTTTGCCCATGACGGGTTGGGATAGGAAATGATGTTCCAGTTGATATCGAAGTTGGAAATCTTCTCCAGCGCTGGCTTGTAGGCGGTGGAGTTGGCCTTGTTGGCGCGCGCCACCTTTGCCGGATCCTGCTCGGCAAGCAGCATCGGGTTATCGCCGGAAATGGCGAGACGTGCCGCGCCGTTGGCATAGGCCTTCGCCATGCCCTCATAGAGCCAGCCGGATGCCTTGTCGAAATTGGCATCGCTCGCGTAGGCGTAGCGGGCCAGCGTGGTTTCCTCGTCCGAATAGAAGGTGGTGACGAGGCCGCTGCCAGCCATATAGGCGTGCTTGGTCAAAAGGCGCACCAGCGGCAAGGCCGCGAGCGGCGCCGTGATGACCAGATCCTGATCCTTCTGGAGCTGAAGCCCGACCTTGACGGCGACTTCGGCCAGCTTTTCGAGTTTGACGGGATCGATAGGGGAAACGCTCATGATCTGCCTTCACATGTCTGCTTGAAGAGGTGAGGACAATAGACCATACGGCGAGAAAGCCAACCGTGTTGATGCAGCCTTCCCAATCCGCCCTCTCAATCAGCGATGAGAGCGGCGGCCTTTGCCTTGAGAACAGCAAGCGCATCTTTCGGGGAAAGACGGATCTGCAAACCGCGCTGCCCGCCATTCATATAAACGTGGTCGTGGTCCATCGACTGGGCTTCGATTGCAGTCGGCACAAGCTTCTTCTGTCCGAAAGGGCTGATACCGCCGACGTGATATCCCGTTGCCCGCTCCGCATCTGCGGGCCTCATCATATTGGCGGACTTGCCGCCGAAGGCAGAGGCCAGTTTCTTCATGCTGACTTCGCGGTCGGAAGGCACGACCACGCAGACCGCCTTGCCATCCACCTCCGCCATCAGCGTTTTCAAAACAAGATGCGGCGGCTCTCCGATGGCTTCTGCTGCTTGCAGCCCAATGCGGTCGGCATTGGGATCGTAATCATAGGTAACGGTCGTGAAGGACACGCCAGCCTTGGTCAGCATCTGCGTCGCGCGCGTGGTCTTCGACATAGCGTTACCGGTTGAAAAGCGCGGCGTAGATGTCGGGCTTGAAGCCAACTGTGATCTGGCCTTCAGCCTCCAGCACGGGGCGCTTGATCATGGAGGGCTGTTCCAGCATCAGTTCGATGGCCTTTTCACGGTCAAGATCACTCTTCTGCGCATCGTCCAGCTTCTTGAACGTGGTGCCAGCCCGGTTAAGAACGGTTTCCCATCCAGCAGCGTCACACCATGCTTCAAGATGCTGACGGTTGATGCCGCTCGCCTTGTAGTCGTGAAAGCTGTTTTCGATGCCATTGGTCTCAAGCCATTTGCGCGCCTTCTTCATCGTATCGCAGTTTTTGATACCGTAAATCGTCGTCGCCATGGCCAGATTCTCCCTTGCTCATTCTGGATTAGCAAAATCCTCGGCGCAGTCAAACCTTAGCCACCTATGCAATTTTAGCGCAGCTGGCATCCAAACGAGTTCGAGCTAAGCTGCATGGCTCCCACGCTATATCACGAGTTGTAGCAAGGGGTGGTTTTGACCATATTCAGGGCAACCCAAAAGGAGAAAGAAATGCGTTCGGTTGCAAAGACATCGCGTAAGTTTTTCGGTGAAACCCTTGCTGTTTTCGGCGCTGCCGTTGCTGTTTCCGCAGCAGTTCGTGCACACCGCAAGCCTGCTGCTTCTGACCTCGACGCGCTTGGCATCGACCGTCAGGCCTTCGACAAGGTTCAGCTCTAAGACGTTTCCATATGCTGGCGAGGTATTCCAGCCTCGCCTTGATTGGTATAAAGACGACGCATCTCTGCGAGACGCGGATATTATCAGGCTTCCGATATCAAATCATAGCCGGCAGTTTGAGCGGCTTTTACAAATTTACGATCAAAAGTGACGAAACCATCGCACTGCATTGTTCGTACCAGATGCAATGCATCGCCAAAGTCCAAACCATCTTCGGCCAAATCCAGTGACGTTGCGACCAGATCGGCGTCTTCGATGGTGACGGTCGGCAGCCCCAAAAATGCACGAATGGCATTTGCAGCAACGACTCTGCTGTAGCCATAGGCGCTGCGCAACACCCATTCAGTTTCCAATGCAACAGTGACGGCCACGAACACAGCTTGGCCATCTACAATCACACGCGCTCGCGGCGATTGTTCAGGATGATCTGCGGTCAGGTAACGGACGATGATATTGGTATCAATCGCGATCATGGCTTCGGCGCGCCTCGGCTAGAATTGCGCTGTCCATATCCTCAAGCGTTTTCGGTGCGCCGTCGTTGGGCAACATCCCAAACACATCGGCTGATCGTGTTGGCGCAAATGTGGGCATGCGTTTCAGAAGAACGCCTTCTGCCGTTTCTTCAACCGTCAAACGCGTCCCCGCGCCCCAGTCCCGGTGCTGGCGTATTGCCTTGGGAAGAATGACCTGCCCTTTGGTGGAGACGGTTGTTGTTAGCTTCTCAGGTTGAGACATATCATCACCTCAAAGTAAGACGAATGTAAGATACGATCATTCCCTGTGATTTTCAATAAAAAAGCCGAATCCCGCTTTTTCGCGATACCCGGCTTTAACAGAAGCAGTCACTTCAACCTTATTCCCACTCAATCGTACCCGGTGGCTTCGACGTCACGTCGTAAACCACGCGGTTTATGCCCTTGACCTCGTTGATGATGCGCGTGGCAGCGCGGCCGAGGAAGTTCATGTCGTAGGGGTAGAAGTCCGCCGTCATGCCGTCCACGGAGGTTACGGCGCGAAGGGCGCAGACGAAGTCGTAGGTGCGGTAATCGCCCATGACGCCGACAGTCTGGACCGGAAGCAGAACGGCGAAAGCCTGCCAGATTGTGTCGTAGAGACCGGCCTTGCGGATTTCGTCGAGATAGATCGCATCGGCCTTGCGCAGAATGTCCAGCTTCTCGCGTGTCACGACGCCGGGGCAACGGATGGCGAGGCCCGGACCCGGGAAGGGGTGGCGACCGATGAAGCTTTCCGGCAGGCCGAGTTCACGGCCAAGCGCGCGGACTTCGTCCTTGAACAGTTCACGAAGCGGCTCGACCAACTTCATGTTCATGCGCTCTGGCAGACCACCGACATTGTGGTGGCTCTTGATCGTGACGGATGGGCCGCCCGAGAAGGAGACGCTTTCGATGACGTCGGGGTAGAGCGTGCCCTGTGCCAAAAACGCCGGTGCGCCCTTGCCGTCAGCCGCGATCTTCGCAGCTTCCGCTTCGAAGGTCTCGATGAACAGGCGACCGATGGTCTTGCGCTTGACTTCAGGATCGGAAACGCCAGCCAGCTCCGTCAGGAACAGGTCGGATGCATCGACGTGGACGAGCGGGATGTTGTAGTGATCGCGGAACATGCCGACGACCTGCTCGCTTTCGGCGAGACGCATCAGGCCGTGATCGACGTAAACGCAGGTCAGCTGATCGCCAATCGCTTCGTGAATGAGGATGGCCGCAACCGAAGAATCGACGCCGCCGGAGAGGGCGCAAAGCACGCGACCATCACCAACCTGCTCACGAATCTTGCGGATCATCTCGGCGCGATAGGCAGCCATCGTCCAGTCGGACTTGAGGCCAACGATCTTGTGCACGAAGTTGGACAGCAACTTTGCGCCATCCGGCGTATGCACCACTTCTGGGTGGAACATCGTCGTATAGTAGCGGCGCTCTTCATTGACGGCGATGGCGAATGGCGCGTTTTCGGAGGTTGCTGCCACTTCGAAGCCAGCTGGCAATTGAGTAACGCGGTCGCCATGGCTCATCCAGACGGGGTAACGTCCGCCGAGTTCCCAGAAGCCGTCAAAGAGTGGGCTTGCTTGTCTGATCTCGATATCGGCGCGACCGAATTCCGCGGCATGGCCGCCTTCAACAGTTCCGCCCA